>Ga0307477_10000017_pt1 | contig 278084 bp, 231 predicted proteins | sample atmos_gasesECM2C_FD_203316 | JGI IMG/M metagenome (GOLD analysis project Ga0307477, IMG submission 203316) | Hardwood forest soil microbial communities from Morgan-Monroe State Forest, Indiana, United States - atmos_gasesECM2C_515 | ecosystem: Environmental > Terrestrial > Soil > Temperate...
CGACACGCCCAATGAGCCCCAAGAAGCTTATTTCTTCCTCGCTGAATGGATTCACTGTGTCGCGGATAATTCCGAAAACCCCCAATCGACGATGTGGAGTTATTAATGGAATGCGGATGCTCGAGCCGAGCCCTATTTTCTTTGCGTATTCCTTGAATCGGGGAAATCGCTCTTCTGCATCCCAATCAGGAGTATGCTGCGGCTCTCGGCCGTTGATCGCGGCCCACATCGGCCGCTCTTCCATCGGCAGGTCCACCAAAGGGATTGGGCCCTTGCCCCACAGAAGGTATTCGATTTCCTTGGAGTTCTCCTTCAACACAACGAAATACAGGTGGTCAAAATTGAGGAACTTGCCGATTTCGTCCGAGAGAGTTGTAGCCAACTGCTCAGGTTCGCCGCACGCGGCGATCGCCTCGCTGATGCGCACAACGGCCTCATAACGGTGAGTATCGCTCTGAGGCGCAATGATCGGGTCTGTACCCATAGCCTTACAATCCAGAATCTCGCCGCTGAACATCGGCCTTGAATTCACCCGAAATACCTAGATAGATGATGACTCACTCCCTCTACAGGTCGCAGAGAGTGCGGCAAGTTCTTAAAGGAGACGGTCTGGAATGCGACGGAGCCGAAGCCAGCCATCCCTGGACCCACCGGCATTGACACACAAAGTCGCGGTCACAGTAATCGCGACAACGTCTCTTTGGCCTGGATGTTGGCTGTGAGAGCTACTTCCAGCTCCCGATGGCCCCGCACGAAGGTCGGATGAAGGGTCAGCTGGAATTCGTGAAGAGCTTAGGAAGCCGCCTCAACTAACTTCTCGAATTTGCAACCTCGGCGCGCCAGAACTCATCGTCGAACTCCCTCCAGACTCGTGCGAAGGCACAGCCTGGCGCGGCACTCTACGGCCTGGTAAAGCGAAGACCCGGGGCAGCAAGGCACCGGTGACGATTCCGGACGCGATAGCTCCTCTTCTCCGCACTTGGCGAGAGATGCATTCAAGTGCTCCGGAGGACGCACTAATCTTTCCCACTGAGAAAGGGGACGCCCATTCGGCCGGAGAACTGGCTTCGCCGAAATATGAAGCCGATCGCCGACGGGCTCGGCATCACGGTGCCGGTGAATTTCCAAACGTTTAGACGCACATTTGCAACGAATGCCCAAGGATTAGGAAATCCCAAAGACGTCCAAGCTCACTTGCGGCATACGGACATCTCGACAACGCTCAAGGAGTACACACAGACGATCCCGGGAAGCGTGCGAAATTTGGTAAATGCGGTATCGAATGAAGTGATGGAAGGCGGTTCGCTCCCAGGTCTCGTCGTGATCGAAAGAGCCCAAGACCCGGGGGTTCTGAACACAATTGAACACACGTCGGATGTGTCCGAATTCGTAAGTCGTGGGAAAAATGGAGCGGGAGACCGGGATCGAACCGGCGACATCCAGCTTGGGAAGCTGGCGTTCTACCGCTGAACTACTCCCGCTGAAATCCACTTCGATGTTAGTTCATATTACCTTATGACCGCATAGAATTTAATCCAGGAATTGCAAACTCTAGAACGGATCAACCAATCCATGAATCTCGTCATACGACGGTCCAAAATTCACGCGGACGGCTGTTACACAACCAAACCGATCAAAAAAGGCTCAATCGTCACCGAATATACCGGACCCCGCATTACCATCGCCGAGGCCGATGAGCTCTATGAAAATTCTTTTCGCACCTATTTGTTCGGATTGACGAATGGCACTCACGTCATCGATGGAGATGGGGTAGCTGCCTTCATTAATCACTCTTGCGATCCGAACTGCGAAGCTGACGAAGTTGACGGACGGGTCATCATTACGGCGATCGAGAAGATTGCACCCGGCGAAGAAGTCACCTACGATTACAATTTGTACGATGGCGAACTAGACGATTTATCGCCATGCTACTGCGGATCCAGAAATTGCCGTGGAAGTATGTATTCCAAGAAAGAGCTGGCCAAAAGAGCGAGGCTGAGCAAAAGCGGAGACAAGAAAATGCCAGCCTAACCATCTTCTTTTCAAGAATCCACTTCAAGCGCTTCCAGCCGGAGACTTGCGGCGCGGGCAGTTTCCCGCAGGAGGGGATCCGCGTGAGTCAAACAGCCCTCCAGTTCTCGCGCCATGGATGTTATCCGGAAAGATCCGATCGCATATGCGCCGCATGATTTCAACCAAGGGTCTTCGCTTGACACAAGATCTTTGACTGCCTGCTCGCGGGTCTCTAACTTCGTGCGCACTAACTGATTCGCCAGCCGGGCCCGCTCTTTCGGCGTCACCCGTCCGTCCAGCAGGGGCACAAGCGTGACCCGCAACGCGGACTTCAAAACGTTTTCCATGAACTCCAGCGCATTGTCATGCATAGATCTGTCTTTGGATTGCAGCCCAAGGTAAACCGCGTAGAAGTCGACGTGGGGATGTAACAGGCCCAAGAGTCGAAAGATCCGCTCCAACTCCTGTTTGAGTGAGTCGGTCAGCGCCGCACTTACCGTATCTTCAGAGCCCCCCGGAAGGGAGATGGCCTCCATAATCTGATAGGTGCGATAGTGCCCAAGGATTTCACCTGCCAACACCGTCTCCAGCATTTGCATGTCGAGGGGAATATCCAAGTGGTCGCGGTGGAGTTTGTTCAGCGCGCAGATGACGCGGAACCGCAGGGCTGTGTCGCCCTCCATCACATTCTCCAATAACACTTGTGCAGCGGCGGGTGTTCCGATGCCGGTCAGGACCGCAGGAATTTCTCTACGTTCTTCCGGTGGGACCCCTGAATCTCCCAAGCGAGTGCCCAGAAGCCCAACGATTGAGTCCCCAAATCCCACAAGCGCCTGCGTTGCAGCTTCACGAAGCTCCGGCTCATGAAACTGTTTAAACAATTGCGAAATAAGAGCCTCCTTTTGGAGTTTGCCTGCGGAGTGGATTGCTTCACGCACCACGTCTTTTGATGGATCTTCCAGCAAACGCGAAAGCAGAGGATCGAAACAGTCCGGGAGATCCCCCAACAGCCGCGCGGCTTCCTGTCTCGCTTTTTGCCCGGTTTCTCCTTCTTCATCAGCCATTGCCTTCAATATTTGCCCGACGGTCACCAAGTCCTGAGCTTCACCTGGCTGGGCCAGATAAGTGGCCACCGCTGAACGCAATGAGAAATCCTCAAAATCGCTTAATTCCTGAAGCAGCTGCAGTGGGTCGACATGAGCGTGATGCACCAAATACAGCATGGCCTCGGTCCGCACCGCGATCTCCGGGTCCTTGAGCATCTTTTCTACGGTCGGCAAGATAGTGGTGTCTCCGGATGCCGAGAGGATGACAAGAGCCTGCTGCCGCACCTCGGCCGAGGGGTGCTGGAGGAGAGTCCGCACCGCCGGATGCGGAGTCTTGGCTCGTTCGACACCGTAGAAGCTTAGAGCGTAGAGAATTTCCTTGGGGTCGGAAACCTGGAGTTTGCTTGCCAGCAATTCCGACGTGGAGCGGTCCAGTGTAAGAGTGGTGGCCTGCTCGGTACTGAGGCGGTGCTGGTTCAGTAAATCCTTGAGGACTGCGAGATATTGCCTACTCCCAACCAAGACCGCCGCCAGCCATCCCGCAATCAGAAGCAGGACTATGTAGCTCAACTGCCGCGCTGGAACGTGAAGGTAGGTCGCGAAAATAAGCACGACTACGCCTGCCAGACCGTCGCCGAGCCGCCAAAGTACAGTGTCGATAAACCACTTCGCTTGTAGCTTCACACGGTGTGCCAACGGCAAGTAAAGAAGCTCAACGGTGGACTTATCGAGCGAGTAACGCAATATCTGATCACCGCCCTTTAGAAAAACCAATGCAGCCAAGGTTCCCCAGATCAACAAGCTGGCCGACCCCAAGAACACTGTGAGGGGAAGAACGAACAACATGGTCCCGATGCCAAAGCGGCGAAGCAAGCGCGTCGTAAACAGAAGCTGAACCACCAACCCGACGATTCCGGCGTAGAAATAAAAATCACCGAAGAAAATTGCCAGACTATCTTTGTGTGGGAAGAACTCTTTGGCAATTGCCTTGAACTGCCATCCGGTAAGCGTGGTCACGAAAGAGGAGAGACAGATAATCGAAGCCACGGCCAGCAAATACTTCGAAGAAAATATTAGCCGCAGGCTACCCTGCACATCCTTCTGATCGGTTCCCGAGGTTCCCGGTGCTCCTTCCTTCGACTCTGTAGGCCCCATGCTCGTCTTCCAGGCCGCGTACATAACTACAGAGCAAATCGCTAAAAGCACAACCATGACCAGAAGCAAACTCTCAGTGCCAAAAGCTCGCACCAGCGACACGGACAGATATCCTGCAAAAATCGCGCCCAGAATCGCGCCGCTTCCCACCATTCCGAATACGCGCTTTGCATCCCGGGTGGTCAGCAAGTAATTCGCGAGCGTCCAGACTTGTGTCGGCGCCAGCACTCCGAAAATGCCAACCCAAACGTAGAAAATCGGATACAACCAGGAGGGATGATAGAAATTGGCCAGCATCCAGAAGATCCCGCAGTTTGCCGCGAAGAAGAGTTGGCTGCCGACGAGGAGGTTGCGGAGAGAAATCCGTCGCGCCAAACGCATGTATCCGGCGACGACGAAACCGACAAGAACGCCAACGGCGATATCTACATAGGGGAGTTGCACAGCCCGGAAACGGGTCAGGAAGAGTGCATCACGCGCTACCCTTCCGATCACGTAACTGGCGATGATCAGGAATAGAGAAGAACTTAGAAGCAGGCTACGCGCCAGATCTCCAGGTTGGATATTTAGCGCGCGCTCGATCCACCGTTTCATCTGCAGAACCTTCTCTCGAAACCCTAGCTCCTATTGCAGCGGTGCTGTTGTTGCGGAACAGATGCTGCCGGGGGATAAAACCGTTACGTCTCCCGCAATCGTTGCCTTACCACCCCCTTCGGAGTGTTCCTCTAACCCTCCGTTTTTGGGCGAAGATTCAGCGGAATCGATGAGCAATACCTGCTGGTCCAAATACACGGCGACGAATTTGCCGTTACGGCAGATTCCCAAAGCTGAGGGATGGCCTCCAGGGTAGTAACTGCTGAGCATGCCGGTGTCGATCAGAAACACCTCGTTACCGAACCGCGGTCTTATTCGACCACCTTTCTGTACCGTGTGACCCACCACAATGTGTGTCGCCTGATAAGCTTCCAGAACCTTGCCTGCTTGCGGCACACCCTGTTCGTCAGTCCACCGATCGTAGCCCCGAAACCAAAGTGGCCCGTCCTCCTTCACGCTAAGCCAATCGTTAAACTTTAAGAATTCCAGTATCTTCGCCTGCCGCTCCTGATTGGGGGGGACATTCGACTTGCGCTCGGCGATGATTTCGGCCTGAAGGACGCTAGCGATTTCCTGCAAATTAAAAAATGGCAGAATCAGTTTTTCATTCTGCAGATACTGCTTCGCAGCATCGAACTCCTTGATTTCGCTGCGTATCTGACTATTTATCGCATCAATTTTCATCTTGGCCACATCGGGGCTAATTCCCCCATGTAGGAAAATGATGCCATTAACTTCCGCCACTGCGGACTTCCCCCGCAGCCACTTTCCGTATTCCCCCTGTGGACTTAATGCCTCGCGCTGCTCAATGAATCCTGCCGGATGCCGTGCCATCCATTCCGCCTCGGTCAACTCCATGGGCTGAGGAAGTTCAGCAACTAAGGATCGGTGACTACCGCTCCATTTCACGTAGTCGTCATAGGCGGCTTTCTGTCGCTTCTCAGAATTACCGTCAGCAAAACTGGCATAGTTCGCTGCAGTAACATAGCGCAGGTCACCCATGATATTCATCATTTCGTGATTACCCAGCAGGCCCACTACTTGACCGCCCGCCTGCGCTGCTTCTTTTTCGAGAGAGATCATGAGGTCCATGACGTCGCGCGGCTTGGGGCCGCGATCGAGAAGATCCCCGACCTGGACAAAAGTCGTCTTGCTCCCAATCCAATGGTTTTGCTTGTCTATCAGACCGGTACGCTGGAGAATGGCGGCGAAGTCGTCAAAGTCACCGTGAACATCTCCGATGGCTATCAGCGTCTCTCGCGACTCGGGCGGAGCTGCTTCTGCCAGAGCTGATCCCACCGACACCAAGACCAAAAGAATGGAAATACAGGCGCGGCGGTGAGAAATACAGACGGGAGGACGCGCCCTCCTACAACTTATTGCCAAGCACTGCCGAATTTGACCGTAGACACTCGACTTCCGCAAGGCATCCTCTGTCGGGCTGCATCTTAGGCCGTCAAGATGCGCAAGTCAACAAGATGAAGACATGGGTAGTGTCCCATTAGACTAATAGGACACTACCAAGACATGGGAGAGGACCATAAACGGGCAAAGGCCGCCACGCGGGCGGCCTCAACCTCGTCCATGTTCAGAGCACAAGGGTGTAGGGTCTTTTACCAAACAAAAACGTTACTCGTCTAATTAGGATGCGAAAGCCGTTTGGAACACATAGTTGCTTGTAGTTCCGCGGACTTGCCCCAAGTACCCGTACATATAACGTAGTCCCCGTCTTTAACCTGAGTGCGGTCTATGTCGTTGACTTTTTTGTCGGCGTGGTACTGGCTGACCCATTTAGTGGAGTCATCGTATACAACGGTTTTTGTTGCATTCGAATCCGGATTACGAATAGTCAGACTCGAATTCTCCTTACTGCTTCTCACGATTCTACCTTCCACTCGCGCCGGCTCCGTTGCCGCCTGGCCGGAAGCCTGTTGCGCGAACAACAGTGCCAGCTGGAACGTAAGTACCAACACGAACAGCAAAGTCAGTTGCTTCTTCAGCATGTTTTTCTCCTTATGACCGGGATCACCGGTGCGACCTGACATGAAGCAAAAACACTATACTCTGCATCCCAAAAAAAGCAAGGTGCTTCAAGCCTGGGCGCAGTTTACTTCCGTGATAGAGAATCAGTACAATACCTCGTTCTCGCCTTTTTCAGCGATCATCGTCTGGAACTGTGCCACAATCTTGTCCCGCCGCTGCAAGACCGCTTTCCGTTCATCCTTGCTCAGATAGTGGCTGGTTTTTGCATCCAGCGCGTTTGCATCCAGCGACTTCAGTTTCTCAAACATTTGCCGGGGGCAGCGTACCAGGTCTTTGGGGTGCGCCGGTTCCTTGTTAAGGCGGAATGCGCGGGTAAAATCAATTCTCCAAAGTTTCCAGTCCTCGGTGATGAGCACATTGGTCAAGTTGGGATCGGAATCGGAAACTAATTGATCGAATACCCGAATTTTGTACATCTGACTGTTCCACGCGTCCGTGTCGGGCGCCTTTATTTTTTGTTTGTAACGGTCAGCCTCATCCATCTTCACCGACGGGACCCACCAACTGAGCGAGCCTGTTTTGCCATTCAGCTTGCGTTCGACATAGACAGGAATCATGTCATCCATGCCAACCAACTCAGCCAGCTCATAAGCGGCAATATTGTACTTGTAGGAGTCCACGAAGTTTATCGCGAGCCCGGTTTCAAGCTCCTTCTCGGCTGCATGTTCATTAATAGCCTGGAAAGAAGCGTCGTGGGTAATGGTTCCGTCAGAGAGCGTAACCCGCGAGGGGTGGGTGACGCCTTTCGCGGTCTCCTTACTGCTCACCACTTTGGCGGTGAGAAGAAACTGCTTGATTTGATCGTTGGTCAGCGTTGTCTCGTCCGCGGCAGCCATGAATAGTTGGCAGGTCAGACATACCAACGCGGTAAGAATCAATTCGCGCCACCGAGAGTGAAGTGAGTTCATCGGAATCTCCATTCGAGCAGGAGAACTCTACTCCTTTGTGCTGCGATGGACAAGACCCCGACCATTCTTACAGGGCTGACTTCCTCAGCTGATCTTGTTTAGTGGTGCCCCTGAAACAGGGCGCGAGTATAAGGGTGGGAAGCCTCGGAGAACATGTTTTCCACGGCGCGGCACTCAACGATCTTGCCTTCGTGCAAGACCGCTACACGGTCGCATACAGATTCGACGGCCGCGAGGTCGTGCGAGATCATAAGAATGCTGCTACCGGATTGCTTGTTAATGTCCCGGAACAATTCGAGTGCGCCAATCTGAGTGATGGCGTCCAAGGCGCTGGTGGGTTCATCTGCAATTAGAAGATCAGGGCCGTGAAGGATCGCTATCGCGATCAGGACTCGTTGCGCCTGCCCAACGCTTATTTCCGAGGGATACCTCTTGAGGAAGTCCGTGGTGTGTGGCAGATCGACTCTCTGCAACGTTTGCGCAATTTCGGACTCGCCATTGTTGTCCTCACGATGCGCCCGCCACGCCTCTCGCAAATGCCTTCCGATGCGAAGCATTGGATTCAGTGCCGACAGCGGACTCTGTAAAACCAGTCCGATTTCCCTGCCCCGTACCCGCCGCATTTCCCGTTCCGAAAGGTTAAGCAAGTCTCGGCCATTAAAGAAAACCGAGCCGCTGGCTGTTGCGCCCTTGGTATCCAGCAATCGTAAAACCGCCAGGGCCAAAGTACTTTTGCCGCATCCGCTTCCTCCCACTAGCCCAAGAATCTCCCCGCGCCGCATCTGTAGAGACAAATCCGTAAAGATAGGCGGCCTCTTGCCGTAGGCAACCGACAAGGAGAGCGCAAGGACCTGATCGAAAGCGGGAGCTGGAGCAGACACTATCTTGTAATCCTCGCCATTATTTTGCCGCCCTCTCCAGGCGGAGGGACATCGTGTCCGCCTGCCAGAACGTTTGAGGACTCAGGACAACCGGCGTAACCCCGGCCAGGGTTGGAGACACTGCCGACAAAGCATTTTTGTGAATTAAATAAATGAAGGGCTCATTTTCCCAAACGATTTCCTGCACTTTATCGAACGACTGCTTACGCTTATTCGGGTCCATGGTCGAAGCCTGGGAGCGCATCAATTTGTCGATTTCAGCTTCCCACGGTGTTTCGGGACTCTTTTCCTGCGGATTCCACTGGTGATTCTCCGACGAGCTCAGCCAAATATTCATCTGCGAATTGGGATCGAGATCCGTATTGACCAACCCCAGCAGACAAGCGTCATAGTCGAACGTCCTGGTAATTCTCTCGATCAGCGCGGGAAAATCGAGCGTGACCACGCTCACTTTGACTCCAATTCCCTCCATGTCTTGCTGAATCATGGTTGCCATTCGCTCGCGAGTTTTGTTGCCGGAGTTGGTGATGATCGAAAATTCAACGGGATGTCCCAAATGATCACGCAAAACTCCTGAGTCAAGCCGGAAGCCTTCGCTTGAGAGAAGTTTCAAGGCTGCCGCCCGATCAAATGGATGAGGCTGCAATTTTGTGTTAAACCAAAATTGATTTGCTGGAGATACGGGGCCTGCAGCAGCTGTAGCGTGATTGTTGAAAACAATTCTGACCAGGTCTTGACGATTGATGGCGGAAGAGATCGCGCGACGGAAGTTTGTGGACTTGAACCATTCCCGTTTAAATGAAGGAATGGGGGACGCCGCCACTTGGTTGAACCACATCTCTTCAGAATCCATGGAGGGACCTGCATCATGTGCCGATTGCGGGGACTGCGAGACCAAACGGTCAAAATACTCGCTGTCCAGAGCATTTACTAAATGGATTTCGCCGCGCCGGAAACGCATCATCTCAAGGTCACGATTCTGTTGAATGTCCAGTCGCACAGAATCCAAATAAGGCAACCGTCTTCCCGATGCGTCGGTTTTCCAATAATTCAGATTGCGCTTCAGAATGAGGTGGGAGCCGGGCACATATTCCGCGACCATGAAAGGCCCGAGCACCGCTTTCTCCTTTAATGGAGAATGAGCGGACATGATCGCCACCTGGTCGAAAAGCTTATCCAGACCGGCGATCGGCGCTGGGAAGGTAATGGATACTTTGTTATTGGGGAGCACCTTGGTCACTACTTCGCCGTTGCCTGATCGGAACGAATCGCCAGTCGACGAGTGCAGAGCGGGATCCATCAGCTGCTTCATCGTGAAAGCAACATCATCTGCGCCGAAAGATGTACCGTCGGAAAAAGAAACTCCTTCGCGGAGAGTAAATGTGATCGCGCGGCCGTCGCTGGAAACCTTCCACGCGGTAGCCAGGTTTGGCTCCAGTTCCTGGGTGCTCCGGTTCAGGCGAACCAGCACACCGCCGGTCAAAAATCGAACGGTATCGGAGGCGTCGTCGTCCACGAGAATGGGATTGAAGGTTTTCGGTTCCGCATGCAAACAGAAACGCAGCTCTCCGCCGAACTGGGCGAAGCCGCTGAAAGAGCACATCAGGCAGAAAATAAGTACAGTCGAAGAACGCAAATGAGTTCTCATGCCATCACCTCGTCATGACTAAGCAAAGCTTGAAATCCCCAAACCACCAGCATCAGCAAAACGAGCGGCGCCAGGCGCCAAGGCTGCGAGGATAAATTGTCGTAGTTTTCGAGTTCTCTGAGCAGGCTGCCCCAGGATGGCAGCGGCTCGGCAACCCCAAGTCCAAGCATTGTCAGATTCGCTTCGGCCAGAATGAAGGCGGGAATCGACACTAGAAATTGAGCCCAGAGAATTGGCTTGAGATTGGGCATGATGTGCACCGCAAGAGTGCGCCAGCGCAGACACCCGCAGGCTCTGGCAGTGGTGATGAAGTCAGATGTCCGAAGCGCCCGCACGCCCGCATAAACCACCCGAGCTGATGCGGCCCAACCCAGAAATCCAAGAAGCGCAAACGTCACGGTCACGGAAGTCATCGGAGATACGTCCAGAGGCAACGTGGCGCGAACGGTAATCAGAAGAAAAAACCAGGGCAGCGACAGGAACAAATCGACCGTGCCCATGATGATGCGGGCAAGCATCCCGCCTGCATAACCAGCAATGGTCCCTAACCCCGCCGCCAGACAGGTAGAAAGCAATGCGGCCGCCGGGGCCAGAAGCAGAGATACACGTCCTCCATACAGCAATCGAGAGAAGCGGTCCCGGCCTAGATCGTCGGTGCCAAGTAGAAAGTGTTTGGAAGGAGACGCATTGGGCGCTTCTCGAAACTGTTTCGCATAATTTGCCGGCGCAAGCAATTGGGCGCACATACACACAGTCACCAAGCCAAGGAGGACAAACCAAGCGATTTTGCGATCCACTCTCATGCGGATACAGGCGTCATCACATCGTTGACGGCATCCGCAGCCGTGTTGGCGAGGAACGTCACAACCGTGACAACCATCGTGAGTGTTACCAGCAAGGGAAGATCGCGGCCCAACGCTGCTTGCAGGGCCAGTTGACCGATACCGGGAGAGTCACAAATAAATTCCACGGGTATCAACGCTCCAAAAGCCATGCTGATTGAAATCGCAACCAGCCCGATCAGCTGGGGCGCTGCCGTCGGCAGTACGTGCCAGATCAGCAGTGACGGGGTGCCAATTCCGCGAGCGCGAGCCGCCATAACGTGCATCCTGCGGAAGTTGCGCTCCAGGATATTGCGTGTGTACCGATAAAGCACAGGCACAAGAATCAGAACCAGGGCAATCCCGGTCCCGCGCCCTGTACCCGCCGCCCAAAGCGCAACCATCGCGGCAGGAGTTGCCATAAGGGCTCCCACTAGTAGCGACGAAAAAACATCCAGCCCGCGGTTCCGCACGGCGGTGATTAATATCGCGCCTGCCAGCACTAATACCCATGCGCCCGGCAACGCCAAAACCAATGACCGCAAACTAACTTTTGACCGCTCTCGCATAAGTTCGCTGATGGGTCGCTGAAATGTCTCCGACATTCCTAGCTGTCCACGCAGCATGTCACGAAGATACTTAGCGTAGAACTTTGGCAACGACCGGTTGGAGGAGTGAGAGTCGCGGATTGCGGCAATACTGGCTGAATTCAACCGGCTGTCCAGCTCGCGTTCGTCGATCCCAAAGCCGGGAGAGAACCGCACGAGGGTAGCGCAAAGGATTCCACCCCCGAGGACAATTAACACGAGGGCAGTCGCCCTCCGCAAAAAGTGATACAGCAGACAGACCCAGTCAGTTCGCACTGTCGCCAGCTCCGGCGGCCTTTGCGACTTGGGGGTCGCTCGAAGCCGCATGGTGCAGTCTCTTAATGCCATACATGGCCCGGTCTGCTTCTGCCAGGAGCTCTTCGGCCTCCGCGGCATCCTCGGGATAAAAGGCACAACCGATGCTGACGGAAAGCATTTCGTCCCCGCACACATTTCGGCCCGCGTCGCGGACGATACTTTCCAGCCGATGTACCATTTCCGCAGCAGTGTAGGCATCCAGGCCCGGGGCCACGATGACAAATTCGTCGCCTCCCATCCGGGCTGCATAGTCGTACTCGCGGCAGCAATCTTTTAGGGCAGCGGCGAACATCTGTAGAACGCGATTTCCTTGAAGATGACCAAAACGATCGTTGACTTGTTTGAACCCGTCGAGATCGCAGAGCAGTACCGCGATTGGAGAGCTGGAACGCCTGCAACGGGCGATTTCCCGGTCAAGATAGAGAAACAGCGATCGCGCATTTGGCAGTCCGGTTAAGTAATCGGTAGTGGCTGAATCTTCCGCGAGACGATACTTCAACGCGTTCTCGATCGTGAATCCAAGTTTGGAACTCACCACTAGCAGGATGCGGAGATGATCCTGAGTAAAAGCGTCCTGGTCAGATCGGTAAAGGGCAAGAGTCGCAACCACTTCCGAAACTCCCTCGAGAGGCACGGCGAGGGCGGAACGGAGAGTGCTGTATTTCGTGGGATCATTCAGATATCCGGGTTCGACCGATGGATTCCCATTCAGGATTGGTTTGTTATTCTGCGCCACCCAACCGGACAAGCCCTGTCCGAGAGGAATTTTCAAGGAAGAAAATAAGCGGAAATTGTCGCCGCTCACAAACTCTGGCACCAGCTGTTCATCGCGCTTGATATAGACGGCCATCGAGTCGTGTGGCACCAGGCGCTTCAGTCGTACGGAAAGCATCGAGAGAGTGTCATCCAGACTCAACGAAGTGCCCAGGTCATGACTAAGCTCGAAGAGCATTTGGGCCTCCTGCCGGGCGGCCGCGATACTGGAAAGGTAGTCACGATTTTCCGCAGGTAGAGTCGGAAGCGCCTCCGATTCCGCAAAACCGGCAGCCGGTGCTATTCCGCGCTCAACTTTTCGGTCCGTCGACAAACGCACTGAAGAGGATGGTGGGTTCTCATGTGCAAGTTTTTCCAATTCCACATATCTCTCTTGCAAAATTTTCACGACTTGCGGATCGAAGCTCTTGCCGGCTTCACCTACCACTACTGCCAAGGCTTCGTCCAGAGGCAACGCGCGACGATATTGGCGGTCAGAAGCCAAGGCATCAAGGCAATCTACAGCGGCGAGTATGCGAGCGCCGATCGGTATTTCCAGTCCCTTTAAACCGCTCGGATATCCGCTTCCATCCCACTTCTCGTGATGGGAATGAACGATCGGTACAACTGGATACGGAAACTGGACCTGTTCCAAAATCTCAGCTCCGATGATGGGGTGAATCTTCATTTTTTCGAACTCTTCAGGAGTCAGTTTTCCGGGCTTTGAAATGATGTGCTCGGGAACAGCCAATTTCCCAATGTCATGCAAGAGAGACGCGGCGCGTAACGCCTCCGTCTCGTCATGGCTCAAACCGAGGCTCTTAGCCAGTTCGACGGCATAAATACGAACTCGCTGCAGATGCTGGTGCGTGGTCTGATCCTTGGCCTCGATCGCCAGAGCCAAGGCCTCAATCGTACGGAGGTGGAGACTCGACATTTGTTCAGCATGGAGCTTTTCGTATTCCAGCTTGCCTAGATACAGCCGATAGGAGCGATAGATCAGATATACGGCCGGGACTACCAAGAGTGCGGCTTGCCATCCAATTTGCCGGTCCATAAAGTGCATGACGCCGGCGATTGCGGCACCCACGAGGTAGTAGGGGAAAGACCAGAAATAGCAATTGGCCCACACCTGCCGGACCGTCTTGTTCTCAGTCAACGAGATGACGACGGCCATGGCCAAGGTGTTGAACACGAAGTATGTAACCGCTGAGATAACCAATGCCAGGGGTTGCGTCCCGTGAAAGACGTAAATCGTCATGCCCCGGTAAACGCCGTAAGCCGCAGCCGTTGCTACCGTCAATTGCGAAAGGTTGAAGACGACCTGGATCGGCTTCAGAGGTTTGGAGGATTTCCAATAGCACTGGACGAGGACGGAGCCCAAACCAAGAAACAAAGTTTCGGCGAAACTCATTTCCAAAACGCCAAGCAGGATGAACAGGAAGTTCACCGACATCGTGCCGTCAATGCCCGGGAGCGTGACCTTAAGGGACGAAGCGATCAGCGCCACGACGAAATAGCACAAGAACTGCAATGGGTCCGTCGAATGCCAATGGGTGAATGCGATCCCGAAGCATCCGATGGCCAAAAACGCAGTTAGGCACACAAATAGTCTTGCGCCTGATTCACGCTGCATACCTCCAGTTTTGCCGAAGCGGGGTCCAAATGCCCGTCCAAAATCATGCCTACAGTTACTTCGGTGTGGTGCTCCTATGGTGCAGGTTTTTCAAGATTTCGGAGGCAAAGTTCCGAGGCCAGGAATGCCATTGAGACAAGTTGTCCACATGGGTGCGGCCAGATGGACAGGTTGTCCACATTTTCCGACCGCAGAAAAAAACAATCCCTTTTCCCTCAATAGTTTACGGACCTGATGGTTTGGAGGTCGCGCTGCACTGAAAAGGGTAGCCAAGCGTTGCATCGGGGAGGAAAGCTTGAACCGAATCTCGCTAGTCGCGACATCTTCGAACGCCAGCTTGAAGTGGCTTCACGCCGCCCTAGCGCTCTGCTTAGCTCTCAGTTGCCTTCGCGCGGCTGGTCAAAACAACTCCGCCGGCGGTAAAAACCATCCGGGGAAACTGTCCGCAGATTTTGATCGCAACGATAAACCGGATTCTCTACTCGATGTCATTGTGCAGTTCAACGTTACACCGCGGACGGAGCACTATGCGCGGATGGCGTCGCGGGGAGCCAAAACCAAATCCAAGCTACACAGCATCAATGCCGCCGCCTTCAAGATTCCGACCTCAGCTCTGGCTGAATTGCAAGCTGATCCGGACGTAGCCTTTGTTTCTCCCGACCGTCAAGTTCAGCAAACCTCAACTGAAACAGATTTCTACGACCAAGCTGTTGAAGCTCCATATGCGTGGTCGGCGGGCCTTGACGGAAGCGGCATCGGGGTTGCCGTGATCGATAGCGGAGTCACCGATAACGGGGACTTCTCCAGCGGTACCGGCGGGTCGAGGGTGGTCTATAGCCAGAATTTCTCGAACGACGGCGTAAACAACGCTTTTGGACATGGCACCCACGTCGCAGGAATTATCGCGGGGAATGGCGCCAACTCAACTGGACCGGGATACTTCAAGACATTTATGGGAATTGCGCCCGAAGCGAATATCGTCAGCTTTCGGGTCTTGGACGGCAACGGTGTCGGCCTCGATAGCGACGTGATCGCGGCCATTCAACAGGCGATTGCGTTGAAGACCACCTACAACATTCGAGTGCTCAATCTCTCACTCGGCCGGCGGGTAACGGAGAGTTACAAACTCGATCCATTGTGCCAGGCTGTCGAAGCCGCGTGGAAGGCTGGAATCGTGGTAGTTGTTGCGGCAGGAAACGAAGGCCGAGACAATACGGAGAAGACTTCTGGCTATGGCACAATCATGGCGCCGGGAAATGATCCTTACGTAATCACGGTTGGAGCCATGAAGCCGATGGGCACGCCAGATCGCGCCGACGACCAGATCGCAAGTTACAGCTCAAAGGGTCCAACTTTGGTCGACCACCTTGTGAAGCCCGACTTGGTCGCACCCGGCAATTTGACTATCTCCACACTGGCTTCAACCAGTGCCACCTTGTATAGCTTGTTTCCGCACAATGTCGTGCCCATGAACACGTACCGCTATAGCGGCGGGAGCGCCCCCTCAACAAAATATTTCATGCTCAGCGGCACCAGCATGGCAACTGCCGTGGTAAGCGGCGCAAGCACGCTTTTGCTACAGGAGAATCCGGACCTTAGCCCCGACCAGGTTAAGGCGCGGCTGATGAAAACTGCGTATAAGAATTTTCCGCGCTATACCACCGCTTCCGATCCGTTGACAGGCCACAAGTACACCAGCCAATACGACATCTTCACAGTCGGTGCCGGTTATTTGGATATCCAAGCTGCGTTGTCGAACCATGACGTCGCGCCCGCTACGGCTGGCAGCGCGATGTCCCCGGCCGTGGCCAAGGATTCAAGCGGGAACATCTACCTCGTGCAGAGCAAGTCCATTATCTGGGGAAGCTCGGTGGTTTGGGGCAGTTCGGTGGTGTGGGGAACATCAGTGATTTGGGGAAGCAACGTAGCTGGAGAGTCTGTCCTATGGGGATCTTCAGTGGTTTGGGGTTCCAGTACAGACAAGGGGTACAGCGTCCTTTGGGGCAGCTCAGTTGTGTGGGGTTCGTCCGGTTCCACAGCCGAGGACACAGCCAGTGTTACTTTGTTGGGAGAAAACTAGAAACATTTTCTACGCGTAGAGGCAGCGGAGAATTAGACGCCTCGCGTCCAGCCCTCTTCACTTCTTTTTTTCTCAATCCACTCATCAATCAACTGTTGAGACTTGCGGGGAACACCTACGAAACGAATTCCGGCATTGCCTTGGGCATCTGCCCAAGTCAGCTTGCCTTTAAGCTTCATCTTTTGCTCTGAATCGATAAAGTTGAGTTCCACATCCACAATTCCGCCAAAATCTTGCGGTTCCTTCATTTTCCGAACTCCGATTCCGCTGGAACTAATGTTCACCGACTCCACACGAACTTCCTCCCCAGAAGAAGAACGGATCAATACCGGTTGATCAATGGCAGCGCGAAAGTAACGATATTGCTCGAGGTTTAAAAAGCCCAGACTTCCACCTGGCCTCATCGAAGCTCCCTCAAGCTGATAAGCCTTGATCTTCCGGGACAAGGTGCGGCGTGAAATTCCAAGAGCGTCGGCTGCGGCAGCTTGATGGCCTCCGTTCTCCTTGAGCGCCCGTTCGATCATCACACGCTCCATGGAGTCTAAATCCCCACCCGAAATTTCCTCTCCTGGGAGTTCGGCAATCCCTGTCTGCAGATTTTTCGGCAGATCTTGTGGATGAATGGTTTTGGAGCTTGGCTCCAGTAGTGCCGCGACGCTCACGATGAGGTTCTTAAGCTCCCGAATATTTCCGGGCCAGGAGTAAGAGCGCAGGATTTGCGAGGCCTCGAGACTGATTTGAGTGCCCGGACGGCAGCTTTCGAGAACCTGTTGCGATATCTCTTCAATGTCTTCCATCCTCTCGCGAAGGGGGGGCACGAGCAGCTGTATCTGGCTCAGGCGAAAAAAAAGATCGGACCGAAATTTTCCGTTTTCAGCAGCCGCCCGCAGGTCGCGATTCGTTGCGGCAATGACGCGCACGTCAACCGGAATCTTTTTTGTGCCGCCAAGCCGGTAGTACGGAACGTGGTCCAATACTCTCAACAGTTTTCCCTGAACCCGGAGATCAAGTTCGCCAATTTCGTCCAGGAAAAGAGTACCGCCATTGGCCAATTCGAACAGGCCGGCCTTAGCGCTATCGGCGCCGCTAAACGCGCCTTTTTCGTGGCCAAACAGTTCACTTTCAACCAGATGCTCGGGAAGCGCGGCGCAGTTGATATCGATCCAGGGTTTCTGGCCGCGGTTTGAAAGAAGATGAACGGCGCGGGCAACGAACTCTTTGCCGGTTCCAGTTTCTCCCTGGATCAGCACGGCGGCGGGGCTGCCGGCAACCCTCTCGACTAACCGCATGAGCGCTTTGGCGGGCTCGCTGCGAATGACAGCCTTCGCTCCCCCCGGAAGCACAAGAATGCCAGATTGCTGCAGCGTCGGTGAAGCCATAGGTGTTAAGTGCCGCTGAGAAATTCGCGGCCAGACTTAACATGAAGAGAAATCCGCCTCACCACAAGTTACTGCCGTAACGAAACACAGAAAGAAAATAGGTTCAGCCCGGGTAAGCCCCAGCAATGTATCCTTCAAGCTCCTGAATAGTCTGAGCTTGGCCGGTTATGATCCATTTCACGAGATCTCCAATCGATACGATTCCCACTACCATTTCACCGTCCAGAATCGGCAAATGGCGCAAGCGATGGTTGGTCATAATGTTCATGCATTCGTCGACGGTGTGTTGCCGGGTAACAAATACGACCGGCGTAGTCATGATTTCCCTAACTTCGGTTTCTTTCGAGGAAAGACCCTTGAGGATGACTTTGCGAGCGTAATCGCGTTCCGACAGAATGCCTACCAGCTTGCCCTGCGACAGGACAAGCAGAGCGCCGACGCTCTCATCGGCCATCTTTTGAATGGCCTCGTAAACAGATTGATCAGGATTTATCGCCAGGACTCTAGCGGAACCTTTTCCTTTTAGAACCTTGTCAACGGCGTCACTAAGTTTCATGGGACACCTGCTTAACCCGACATACTAGCACTTATGCCGGCCGCTGGCAGGGCTTATTAGGCCGTGGGGCGAACGCTACTGGTAACTTGTTACGCAGGGCAGCGAAGGCGTCGTTTGTCCGCCCTGCTCCTGGTCGATGACTGATTCGGCGCTCAAGACAAACTTGCTTCCCTGCCTTACATAATATTTCCAGTCGTACAAACCGACGCCGTATCCAAGGCTAAATACTTCTTTGTATTGACACGAATTGTAGTATTGGTCGCACGTGTACTGATAGGTAAAGTATCGAGTCTGCACCGGCCCGATGTTGCCTAGGTTAACGACCGTCGGCGCCGAGGTAGAGTTAGTTGTGTTGCCAAGTGGCTGTCTGACCGTCGGCTGGCACTGGGAGAAGGACTGGTAAGTTGTATTTGTTGCTGGAACTTTTATCGTCGTGCCAGCCTTGCCGACACGAACACAACGTCGCGTCATGGGAAGATCGTTGTCGAACCGCTTGAACGTCGTTGGGTCGGTCCAGCTTAGCTCGGTCGTACGATCATAAACGTAGAGAGTGTCGAACGTTTTGATATCCCAAGGATAGCCAACCGGACTCTTAGTCCACACGAAGTAACCAGAGGCCGCGCAGTTATTAGTCCCATCATCCGGGAAAATTGAGGTATAGATCGGATTTGCATTTCCCGGAGCCATAAAGCTGTCGATGCGGGCGGGATATGCCATCACAAAATAATTCATCATGTCCTCATAACCGGCGGGACAGGTGAATGCGCTTTGAGCCTGGCTAAGAACGGGGTATGCAAGCGCGAATAACGCTATGACCGCAAACTTCAAGTTGAACCTCCTGCCGAACCCCAGGGTAAGGTCCTGCTTTAATGAAATTGATAACCTTAGACGGAACACCCAAAAGGGGTCGATCGGGCCTTAGACACGAATCCGCACACAAAGCCTTATCAAGTCTCAGGCAAGACGCGAAAGCACAAGCCTTAGGGGAGGGCTTGCCTGGACTTCACTTATTGAGACCGCTTTTCTGGGATGGTTCTAGGTCGAACTTGTCGGCCATACTGCCACAGGCTTGCCAGCAATTGCAAGCAAATTGCTGAAATATTTTGCGGAATTGTACCGATTCATTCTCTAGAGGCAGCTATCGGTGGTGTTCTCATTCATCCGGTATGATCCGAACAATGTTTTCCAAACCAGGGTTTTCCAAACGCATGTTTTCCACGCGTACTGACTGGGCACTCAATCCAAATCGTTTGACAGAGGTCCAACGGGAACTCTCCGCTGCGGGAACAGACGTGCTTGATCTTACCGTTTCCAACCCTACTCACGCGGGGCTAGCTTACGATTCGGAAACTATTTTGAATTCGCTGCGAAATCGCGGCGCCATGGATTACGATCCTCAGCCAAAAGGATTGTTAAGTGCGCGGAAATTGGTCGCCGACTACTACCAAAAAGATCATCTTTGCACTGTCGATCCCGAAGCGATTGTTTTGACAACGAGCACCAGCGAAGGCTATGCATATGTCCTTCGATTGTTGTGCAATTCTGGCGACGAGATTCTGGTTCCCAAGCCTAGCTATCCCCTGTTTGAATTTCTGGCGGACCTGCAAGATGTGAAGTTAGTTCCCTACCAATTGATCTATGATCACGGCTGGCAAATGGATTTTCATTCGCTGATGCAAGTGGTCAACGAGCGAACGCGAGCCGTCGTGGTTGTGCATCCAAATAACCCCACCGGATCGTTTGTGAGTCGATCGGAGCGGGTCGCCCTCAATCAACTCTGCCGCGATCATGATCTCTCGTTGATTGTGGATGAAGTATTTCTGGATTATGCACATGACCGAATCCGTCGCGACACATTTGTGTCAAATCAAGAAGTGTTGACATTCACACTCAGTGGTTTGTCGAAAATCTCTGGACTACCACAAATGAAGCTGGCATGGATCGTGACAACCGGACCATCCGGCAAAGTTACGAACGCACTCAACCGCCTGGAGATTATCGCCGATACCTACCTTTCGATGAGTGCCCCGATTCAGTTAGCGCTGCCGGTGTTGCTCAAACAAAGGAAAAGCATTCAATCTCAGTTGCTCGAACGTGTGCGCATCAATTTGCGAGAACTGGACCGGCAGCTGGGCGAGCAGAGAACTTGCACAAGACTCGATGTGGAGGGCGGATGGTACGTAGTGCTGCGCGTCCCCGCAGTGAAATCGGACGAAGATTTGGCGATTGAAATTCTGCGCGAAGCTTTTGCGTTAATCCATCCGGGGCACTTCTATGACTTCCCCACCGACGGATATTTGGTTGCAAGTCTCATCATCCAACCTGATGACTTCCGCGAGGGTATGGTCAGGACACTTGCGCTAATGAATCGTTAGAAAGGACTTGCTGTCGGCGAAGCGGCAGGCGATCGCAATCGAGGCGGATCGCGATTCTCACGCTAGGGTTTCACCAGAAACGGATTGCTCTCTCGTTCTTCGCCAATCGTCGTCAGCGGACCGTGTCCCGGAACCACCACAGTTTCATCAGGCAATGCGAGGATTTTTTCCTGAAGAGAATTCATGATCTTCTTCATAGATCCGCCCGGAAGATCCGTTCGGCCAATGCTTCCGGCGAACAACGTATCCCCGGCGATCAACTTCTTTTGAGCCGCAAAATAAAGGCAGATGCTTCCCTCAGTGTGTCCCGGCGTGTGCAGGACGTTCGCGGAGAGCGAACCGGTGTTCACCGTGTCGGAGGGACCAATGCTTTGATCGATCTTGACTTCTCCCGGTGAAGCCATTCCAACCCATGTCGCCTGCAAATCCAACAATTTCAACAAAGCCGAATCGTTTTGGTTGAGAAGGATTGGGGCGCCGGTCGCAGCGCGGAGCTTCATGGCTCCGCCTACGTGATCAATGTGAGCGTGAGTGATAACGATTTGCTTAACCTGAAGATTGTGCCTGCGGACTATCTCCAGAACATCGTCGACATCGTCGCCGGGATCGATCACCATCGCTTCATGGCTGATCTCGTCCCCAATGATCGAGCAATTGCACTGCAGTGGGCCGACGGGAAGAATTTCGTGGATCATTTTCAAGTCAATCGGCACTCAGCGAGCGTTGAGCGCCGATCTCATTCTATTTTTGTGTCGGCGCCGGCGTTTGGGCCGGTTTGGCGGGCGCGGACTTGGTTTGCGAAGTTTTCGTATCCTGCAATACCGAATGCGGGCCAGCATGCCGCGAGGCCGCGACAGAAAGCGTGATCGACGTAAGCATGAACATGATCGCTGACCACGTTGTCGCTTTTGATAAGGCAGTTGCTGCACCTCTGGGCCCGAAGGCAGTTTGGCTTCCCATACCGCCAAATGCAGCCGCGACATCTCCGCTTTTGCCGCTCTGCAGCAGCACTACAATGATCAGGAACAACGAGACTATGACGTGAATAATCGTGATAAGTACAATCATGCGCTATGAGCGTCCTTCCAGCATTCAGCCGTTGATTTTATTTGGTGCGGAAGGGGGGATTTGAACCCCCACGCCTTTCGGCGCCACCCCCTCAAGATGGTGTGTCTGCCAGTTCCACCACTTCCGCTAATTCTAAATTACGTGTGGTCAATGCTTTAGCAATTTGGAGCTGAGGCTTCTCCAACTGCCTGGGATTTTTGCGTCGCCCTTTGGCATTCTACACGACTCTCGATGAGGCGGCAGTCTCCCCGAATACGATCCGGCCCTCTCGACCGAGAAGCTTCTGAAGCGTTCTCAAATCTTGCTGCATCTCATTGCAGTTAGAACCGGGTAGTTAGTATGATTCTCAGCACGGTTAAAACCGGATGGTTAGGGACCTCAAATAGAACGTCGGCAGAAATCCTGTTTGACCTCATCGCAGCACAGAATTCCGCTAAACGGATTGCCGCCAAAAACAAATTCGGCACGAAGGAGAAAGAACCAGAAATAAGAATAAACGGAACCAGGAGAAACTGACTCCTCCTCGCCGTTGGTGAAATGTTTTTCTCGGTTCCATTGACATAAAAGATCTCAACTAGAAAGGCTTGGGGAGGATCAATATGGCAACCGCACCGAAATTCCGCATAGATGTCGACATTCACAATCTCTTAATGCAGTCCGCTCCAGCGCGGGTTAGGCTTCCCGAACCAAAAGGCTTAAAGCTCCCGGAACCGGTATTCCCTCAGTATCCAGAAAAACTATCCGATCCGGGACCGGCGGTTCCTCTGGAGAGACGTCATTGGAACGCACCGCTGGTTTATCGCGCGATGCGCGGATGGCTTTTCCCCTACATCCGATCGCGTGTGCTGCCGGGGGACTTTCACCCTATCACCGCGTACTTATTCGTTGAGTACAAATGCAATCTCGATTGCTGGTACTGCTGGGCCTATAACAACAAAGTCAAAGGGATGACCGAGGATATCGCCCGCCGTTCGATAGACTTTCTCTACGATCACGGTTGTCGAGTATTGGCGCTAATGGGCGGAGAGCCGCTGCTGCGTCCTCAATTCGTGCATAAAGTGGTTAACTACGCGGCGAAGAAAGGATTCTGGATCTACATCGCTACTAACGGCCGCTTATTGCGTCCAGAAGTTGCGGACCGCCTAGGCGACGCAGGCGCCGCCGTTTTTAATTTCGCTGTCGATGCCTGGGACGAGAAACCTAGTTTGCCAAAAGCTCTAGTGCCGGTGCGGAAATACCTTGAACATCTGTTGAAGAAGCAATACGTATATGGCTACATGGTCTTCTTCAACATGAATATCTGCCGGAATAATACACAGGACATACGGCAATTAACGGAGTACGCGCGGGACAACCGCATAGCAACTGACTATCACATCAACGAAACGCCCATGCTCGAGCAGGACGAACACTTCAAACATCTCAGCGACAATCCGACTTACATTCGCCCAGAGGATTGGCCGGAGATCGATTCGCTGGTGGATTGGATAATCGAAAAAAATAAAGCTGGGTACCAAATGGTAAATTCCGTGCAGCGTCTGCAGGAGATCAAAGCTTTTATCCGCATGGCGAGTGGCTCGGATTTAAAGCGGCTCGGATGGAACGGCGACGGAACAGGAACTAATGGGGATATCGTCAGGCAACTTGCTGGAACCCCCGGCTTCACCCAAGACGCAAGCGGCGAATTGCATTTTGCGGAATGGAATTGCCGCGCGGGACAGAATAACGTCATCGTTCGGACCGACGGCACGGTAGCGCCCTGTTTTCCCATGTACGGCTCAACCTATGACTGGGGAAACATCGATGAACATAAGTTCGAGTCGGGGCAGTTGGCTACGATGAAGAAAACCTGCCAGCAACACTGCTTCTCAACGCTCAATCACAATCTCGCCTATTGCTACAACGATGCTCGCGTTATCAAGTTCGTTTGGACAAACCTGGTGACCAATCGGATGAACGGTGGTGCTCGAAGTTTCGAAGATTAAGAGGAGGTACTTAGTCGTTAGGAGTTATGGCTGTGCCAACGTTGCGACGTTCCGTGTTGACGTCGGCGCTCCGGGAACAGTTCGAGCCTGTAAATACTTTCTAGCGGCGGCTTGCTGACGCCATTTTTCAGATTCTTCGGCATTCGGCGGCACGCCGTCACCGTCACGGTAACGAAGGCTAAGATTGTATGCGGCAGCGGCATCCCCTCCGCTCGCCGCCTCGGAGACCCAATGGGCTGCCTTTGCGCAGTCTTGGGGTACGCCGTGTCCGGTTTCATACGCCATTCCTAACATGAATGCCGCCGAGTCGTCGCCGTAGCGAGCTCTGCGCATTAATCCAGGAATTTCGAAGCGGCTCAGATCCCGCAACGCCCTTGCTGTGGCTGAATCTGTCACTCGCCTGTGTGTGGCATCGAGAATCGAATCCTTCACTGTTGCTTGTCTGGCGTGGAGGGTTGGCATCGCCAGTGGTTCTCCCGTTGTCTGAACCTTAGGCACGTGTACTGTGGGGATTAGAAAGAGAAGAACCGCCAGCAGAGCTGCGACAGCGCCAACACGCGTTCCAATGGCTACCAGCGGGGCTGAATCAAACCACAATTTAGCCTGATGCCTATGGTAATCAAGCCGATGCGCGACGTCGGCAGCGACGCCGACAAACCAATCTTCGGCCAATCGATGGTATCGATCCCGGGTATCTTTGTATCCCGGATATTCAAACCGGTGAGCGACAGCGGCCACCACGAGAAACCACCGTTGCGCCAAGCGATGATACCGCTCCCAGGAGGAGGGCTGATTAAAAGACAGGGCGCTCCTCTTCGAAAGATCTTTTGTCGAGGCCGCTTCCGGTGCGGGAGCGGAAGGACATCGTTCCACCACTTCAGACGTCGCGAGATCGGAGGGTTTGGTCGGTAGAGCGATTCTTGGGGCACTGTCGACCCGAGAATCCTGAATCTGGGAAGCTTGGCCGGCTTTGAGTATCACCGTATCCGATTGCTCCGTTGGCGCAACCTGGTCCGGTCCAGTCTGAGCTGCTGCAACCGCATCCGGGGTTTTTGGCAGGACAATGTGATTTGGATTGGAGACTAATGCCGCTTCCAGCGCCAGCAATGTCTCCTGGATCAGTTCTGGTGAATCCTCGAAGGAATTTAGCGTCTCGTCAGCCTGGAAAGCCGGCTGCGGATATTCCAGTTCTCCGCTTGCGTCTGCCGCGGACATACTTTCAACTGACACTCCCGAACTCTCAATACCCAGCAGAGACGGATCGCCTACGACCTCATTCTGTAAGGAGGCAACCCTTGAGACTTGTGCCGGTCGCGACTGTCTTGACTCAACCAGGCCCGCGAGACTAGGGACGACCGCTCCAATCACATTCAGCACTACTGCCCGTTCCAGACTGACCTGGTGTCTGAGCCTGGCGTTCGCGTCCTTGTCCACGGCATGCGCCAGCAACCCAGTCAACAAACGCAGCCTAGTCAGATCGCTCGGGCTGAAACAATTTGCATTCTCGGAGAATACCGCCAGAGCCCCTGCAATCCGAGGTCCTTGGTAAATCGGAGCAACGAGCAAAGAACCGAGCGAGGAAGGCTTCTCTCCGGCTGACGGTGTGGTGTCGATATTTACAAGTTTCGAAAGGACGGCGTTTCGCAGCCTTTCGTCATCGGATGCCGTCCCCGCGCCAGCGCGGTAAACCAATGAATCCCCCGCGAATAACCACACTCCAGCGCCCTGTGCCGGAACCAGCTCGAGGGCAAGATCGGCGGTGCGAAACAGTGCCAACTCAGGAGCTAGCGTTCCTGTTTGGATTGCCTCTTGAGCATTAGCCAGCCCTGTGAAGTGCTCGGTGTCATCGCTGCCAGAGTCCAGGGAGAGCGCACGTTTTTGAAGCTGCTGAATAAGAGACACCGCCACGAGGATCTGCTCCAGGGAGTCGCGACCGGGGCTAAGTCCTTGTTCCATTTCGTTCTTCCCAGGATTTCCCTCTTGCCTTGTCTAATGAATATCAGCTCAAGTCAGCGCACGGGCTGCAAAAATGACTGGGTTTGGCCCGGTGCCGGATCCGGTTCATCGTTAGATGCCACAACGCGGCGATAGGCGGAAACCAGTGCCGGTAGCGGGTTTCAACGCAATAAGACATATACCGCGCCGCAGGCTATTTGTCTATGGGGAGAACTTCGGAGGAGTTAAAGGGATGGCGGCTTCAAGGCCACGAAATCAGCGGAGTTTCAGACCGCGACAGTAACGGAAGTCTCGGTGCGGGTAACCGGTCGGTAAAGCGTATCTCGCTCGATAGGTTCGCGGCCAGCTTCTCGAATCAAGCGCACGAGGTCCTGACGGCGCATTCCTTGCGGAGTCGTAGCGCCGGCATCGTGATAGATCTTTTCCTCCACGACAGTTCCATCAATATCATCGGCGCCAAAGCGAAGCGCGATTTGTGCGATCTTCGGGGTCATCATCTGCCAGTATGCTTTGATATGTGGGAAGTTATCCAGGACTAGCCTGCTAACCGCGATTTGTTTGAGATCCAGCATTCCTGTCGTTTTAGGCAGATGCTGAAGCGGTGTGTTGTCGGGATGGAATGCCAGTGGAATAAACGTCTGGAACCCGCCAGTCTCATCTTGAAGCTCTCGTAGTTTGAACAAATGATCGACACGGTCTTCGTCGTTCTCTACGTGGCCGTACAACATGGTCGCGTTCGACTTTAAGCCCATCTGGTGGGCGAGTTTCGCTGTATTCAGCCATTGATCACCGTCAATTTTGTGATCGCAAATGATATGACGCACTCGGTCTGCGAAAATCTCCGCTCCTCCGCCCGGCAACGAATCTACGCCTGCGGCTTTCAGTTGTTGAAGGGTCTCTGAGATTGATAGCTTGGCCCGTTTCGCCAGATACGCGACTTCGACCATGGTGAACGCTTTCAGGTGAACTTGTGGAAAACGTTCTTTGAGTCCAGAAATCAAGTCGAGAAAATACTGAAATGGCAAATCAGGATGGAGGCCGCCGACTATGTGGAACTCAGTAACGGCTTCGCTGTATCCGGACGCCGCTGTCTCAAAAGCCTCTTCGAGCGCCATCGTGTACGACCCTGGAGAATCTTTTTTCCGTCCGAAGGCGCAAAGGCGGCATGCTGCTACGCAAACATTTGTCGGATTGATGTGCCGGTTTACGTTGAAGTATGTGCTGTTTCCATGCATTCGCTCACGGACAAAGTTTGCCAGCCATCCTACGGCAAGGATGTCGCCAGTGCGGTACAGGTTGAGCGCGTCATCTTCGTTCAGTCGATCGCGAGCGACGACTTTATCGCGTATAGCGGGGAGTCGCGAATCGTCCGTCTGAAATGGATGCGGCATTTCTCTGATGATACTTTAGCAAGCTGCGGAAAGTCACTGGGCGGCGATCTGAATTGGAGCTAGTTAAACGAATTTAACCACAGAGGGCACAGAGGTACACGAAGGAAACCTTCGGAATCAACGCCTTGGTGAACTTCGTATCTTTTCATGTTTTGATCTTCGGTACTGTCCTACTTCTCATGCTTTTCTCAACAGAACATCTCCAGCGACAAATGCGAAGAATACCACCGAAATAACACCGTTCATGGTGAAAAACGCTGCATTCAATTTGCTCAGGTCGTCCGCACTGACTAATGTGTGTTCGTAAAACAAGATGAGAGCGACAGCGGCCACACCTGTGATGGCCAGACCCCCTAGTCCGAAAGCGAAAACCAAGCCCACAAGCAGTAGCAACATGACCACATGCAAGACCCTGGCGATCCAAAGCGATTTTGCGATGCCGCAATAACGAGGGATAGAGTGCAGGCCAGATCGAGAATCAAAATCATAGTCCTGGCAGGAATAGAGCACATCGAATCCGGCCACCCAAAACGTAACCGCCGCGGTCAGCAATAAAATTCTGGGATCCAGAGACCCCTTGATCGCGATCCATGCGCCGGCTGGCGCGATTCCAAGGGCAAATCCAAGCACAAAGTGAGACCACCGGGTAAACCGCTTGGTATACGAATAAAGCAGGACGACCGCGAGCGCTACCGGGGACAACACGAATGCCACGCGGTTGAGCCGCCAAGCGGAGAATACAAACGCAAAGCAACTTGCGATTACAAATATCGTCACAAAAGCTGGCGTCAGGGCTCCAGACGGAAGAGCACGCATCTTTGTTCTGGGATTGGCCGCATCGGTCGAAACGTCAGCCAAACGATTAAAAGCCATTGCCGCCGAACGCGCCGCAATCATGGCGACGATAATCCAAATCAACTGATTGGCCGTGGGCAATCCACGAGCCGCCAACAGCGCTCCGCAGAGAGCAAATGGAAGCGCGAAGACGGAGTGCTCCCACTTGGTCATCTCTAGAGTGACGCGCAGATTGCGGAAAAGTGTCACTGGAGAATTGTAAAGCAGCATGACCGTGCTCGACGCTCCATCGTCTGCTACGACTGCGAAGCATATCCTTGCGCCCCAATCAGGGGAACAAACCGACACGGTTCCAAGCGAGTGACGTCAGAATTACCATTTCGCTTCCGCACCAAAAGCAACTCCTGAGAATGTGATGGACCAACTGGGATGATCATCCGACCTCCTGCTTCGCGTAATTGCTCCGCTAGTGCAGGTGGGATTTGTGGAGCCGCAGCGGAAACGATGATGGCGTCGAAAGGTCCTTTCTCGGGCAACCCGGCGCTGCCATCGCCGGTTGATATTTCTATATTGGTATACCCAAGTCGAGTAAGCGTCCCCTGTGCAGCTTTCGCCAGGCTCTCGCTCCGCTCCACCGAATAAGTCTGTTCTGTTAACTCGGAGAGCAGAGCTGTCTGATATCCCGAACCAGTCCCAATCTCAAGCACAACATCCGAGGCGGCAAGGCTCAGCACTTCGAGCATCCGAGCGACAATGAATGGTTGCGAGATGGTCTGTCCCCCGCCGATCGGAATTGGATGATCGTCGTATGCCTGAGAGCGAAATTGCTCGGCCACGAACTCGTGCCGAGGCACGCGACCCATGGCATCGAGCACGCGAAGATCGCGGATCCCTCGTCTCCGGAGCTGAGAATCGACCATCCACCGGCGCTGAGCTTCAAAACCATCGTTTTTAGATTCACCGGGCATGGCTGGCAGCCAGAATGCTTGCCTTCTATTTTCTCCGAGTGCGAATTCGCACATCGAAGCTGATAACTCCATTCTGATCCCGGATTCCTACGATGGATATATTTCGCGTGACGTTGTACTCCCCCTGAATGACCTGCTGCGACGTCTGCGAAACATTGGTGCTGTAAGAAACAGTGATATTGCCTGACACTTGTTGCTCGATCGTAATTGCCGGGCCAGATTGGGTTGGGGACGTTTCAGTACTTAGACCTTGCGGATCTACCTTGATGCGGCTAACTCCAAATAGCCGCTGTACCCGGTTGCTGACAGTGGCATTCATTGCCGCCGCAAGAATGGCATTCGAGGCTCCCTGACTGAAGGCGGAACCACCAGATTGCTGCAATTGTGCGGATTGTTGGGTAGTCTGGCCGAAAGCCAGCAGCGCGATAATATCCCCCGTTGGAAGTGGCGGTTCTGAACGGTAAGTGAGGTTGAGCTTATCAACTGGACCGTTCAGGTTCATGCTGATGTCATAGTCGCGCACCCGGGTCGATGCCTGCAAATCGACGACTGGGGTCGTTGTAATAGGATTTGTAAATGTTACATCGCCACGTTCCAGTGTGTACTTGGTTCCGTTGAAATAAGCTTGCCCCTCAAGAACGTCCGCCCGTCCCAACAAAACCGATTTTGCGGCTGTGCCCCGGAGGTGCAAATCCGCGTCCCCAGAAAGCCGGATTACGGCGGTTTGCATTTGCAATTCCGGCATGGTGACGATGTGAACATCGAGCCGTATGCGATTCAGCAAAGTATTGGTTGTCGGAATGGCGGACGACTGGGCGGTGCGCTGAAGGTAGGCTCCGAAGTCGAAGCCGGGAGTGATCGCAACTTTTGTGATCGTAACCGCCCCGGATAGAGTCGAAGCACTTGAGTTACCAGTAAATCGCAAATCCAGATCCGAGGTGGAACTCACACCAGGGGGATATCTCAGACGAACGCCCTGTCCTCGTACTCCGAGATCGAAACTGACCAGATTGTTGTAGAGGCTGGCGTTACCCAGGAATGAGACCGACCCGCCGCCCACGTGCCCAGTTAACGTCTCTATTTCGAAACGGTTCTGGTTAAAGGTCAGGGACCCATTCATCCCGCTCAGCGCACTCGGCAAATTGACGTCCGCAATCGTAGCGTCTCTGATTTGCATTCGTCCTTGTGCTGTTGGATTCGAAGTGGTGCCAGCTACCGTCATGTCGACGGTGACGATGCCCGCAGAAATGATGTCTGAGTTGTAAGACTGAATAAGTTGCAGATTCAAGTGGCCTCGTGCTCGAAAATCGAGGCGCCGTTCTCCAGACAGTTGCACAGAACCGTCCCCAGATATATCTGTGTTATCCCCCAGTAAATGGAATTGCTCGACCTTGAAAACGTGATTCGAGATTGCGAAACGCACAGGGCCATCACTACGGATCTTCATGTTTTCGATGTCGGCAGAGAGGTCGGAAAGGTTCCCCGCAAGGTTAAGCTCAGCGGGCCGAAGAAGCGGACCTTGCAAATGAAGGTCGCCTACGGCGGCCGAGTGGCCGGTTACATGACCGTGCAGGTAAGACTCCAAAATTGAATCCACGTCCAAGTGTTTAAAACGCAAGTCGAGAGAGGCCGGCCAGTCCCCAGAGGGATGAACGGTTCCCTCCAGGCTCAAGTCGGCCATCTTAAATTGCGAGATTCCGGAAACACGTAGCTCGTCTCCTTGAGAAAAAGCACGAATAGTGAAATCTCCCGCCAGCTCCTGATCCAAAGTTAAATCGCGCAATTGAATGGTTGCATCTATGGCCGGATGCTCAACAGTTCCCGATGCGCGCGCAACAAAATCCAAACCACCCTGGACCGCCACACGGCCGCTGTTAAGGACCGGAATGCTGGCGAGGTCGAAGTTAGTACCGGCGATATTCAGTTGAAAGGAATGGGTGGCGATCGTGTAGCTTCCATCTCCGGTAACCAGCGATCGCGATTGGGCCAGCTCAATATTGTGGAGATCTATCTGTCCCTTGCTAAAACTTAGGGCGGCGCTCAGTTGATCGATTGCGTGGCCACGAATTATTGCGCTCGAAATGCGCGCACTCCCTTCCCCTTCTGGTTCGTCGCGGCTCCCTGCCATGCGAACGGATAAATCCAAAGTACCGCTGGCTGGATAGTCATACCCGGCCATGTTCAATACTTCAGTAAGATCGGCCTGAACCATATTAATCCGCGCCGTGAAGGGGCTCGAAGAGGTGAAGTGCCTTTCTTCCAAGCCCGCATTGATGTCGAAACTAATCGCGGTGCTGTCGCGCCGTAACATGCCGTTGCGGAAAGCAACGCCAGCTGGCGACAGTCGAATGTCTGTGACGAGCGAGTCCCAATGCAAATCTTTTTCAGGCGTTCTCGACGTCGCGGGCACTACAAAATCAAAGTCTCCAGATTGCAATTTTCCCGAGAACGTGATCGCTGAGAGCTTCCCCGTGGCGGTTCCGTCGAAAGATGCCGGCCCGTGGAGCTTGATTGGAACGGGTTCGTCGTATCCAGCCGCGACCAGAATTGGCTGCCATTCCCCAAGGTTCGAGGTTGAGATGGAGAGTTTGACGGACGAAGCTGTCGAAAGGATTCCAGCGGCGCGAACGTGGCTCGCCGATGTAGAGGCAGTGAATTCGGAGACATCGATCTCATCCGAAGCTCGCCGGTATGTAGCGCGCGTATGCGCGTCGACGCCCAATTCTCTCGCTCTCGGTGAGGCTGGCGCCACAACATCTAGAACGACATCCGCGACGGTATTGTTCGTAGAGCCTTTCCATACTGCATCTACCGCACCGGCGACGGATCCCGCAATTTGCATTCGGCTGAAGGGCCGCTTGGAAGTGCTCAGCGCGATTGCGATTTCCCCGCCCGAAAGACCTCTAAGTTTGAGACGGACGATTCCGTTCTGCTCCTCCGCTTTTTTCGACTTCGTCACTCGGGGAGACGGTGGTGGGCTTTGCCAATTCGATATCTCGGCCGTTCCCGTGACAGCGCCTCCGAAGATGTTCCCTGCGACATCTGAAAATGCCAGCCGCTGGGGGTCAACCGAAAATTTGGTGTTTAGGCTCGCACCGTGAACGTTTAGCGAGGCGTCTCGCCAGTCAGCATCGCGTACTTGCAAATTACCTGATGACGAAAAACTCTCTGGCGCCCAGGATCCCTCTCCTGACATCGCAAAAACTCCGCCGCGAATTTCGGGGCGACGCAAAATGGCACTCGCCTCTGCCAAGTCAATTGTGGCATCGTACTTCGCAGTAATCTTCGGATTGGCAAAATTTACAAGCGTGCCACTTGCCTGTATGCGGGAGCGGCCGGAAGTGGCTTGCAGCGATCTCACTTCGATATTGTTTTGGCTTAGTCTGAAATGTACCGCCGCCGTCCAAGCGACTGGGCGAAAGCTCTGGTACTTCGTAACCGCCTTCCCGAGCAAGAGGCTCGCTTCATAGCGCCTGTGCAGAAGGGAGTAGTCCATGTCCGCAAAGACGTCATCTACCGCAAAATTAAGCGGGATCTTTTGATCGTTAAAGAGCAATTCGCCATGACGGACTTCCAATTGATTGATAGAAAGCGCAAACAACGACCTCTGGTGTTCAGCCAATTTCGGAAGAGGTTGATTTGTCGAGCCGTCCGGGTAAATGGCGATGTGGATTATTGGACGCTCAAAAACCACCGACTGGAATGCGAGCCCTGGAGTTAGGACCGACGTGAGTTTGAGGCGCACCAGCAGTCGGTCCACATGGATATAAGGGAGGTCGGCACTGCTCTCGCGACCGTGGATGGTAAGATCGCGAACCTCGACTTGAAAACGGAAGGGAACGGCATGCACGCTCCCCAAATCCACTCGACCACCTGTGATTCTTTCAAATTCGCTGATCAGTCGACTTCGTACCAGGGTCTGGAACGAGTCCGTAGTCGCATACCAGCCCAGCCCACCGAGAACTATGAGAACGAAAACTGCTGGAACCAGCAGGTATATCCAGGTTTTGCGCGCGCGTGTCTTTACGCTGCCTTCTGTCATCGCTCATTACTCATTGCGCCTGGCTTCGCCATCGGAAGAATACAATTGCGTATGGATTTCGCTTCCCGCATGCAAGTCCCGAAGCCACGCGACGAGTAACTGGTTTATCTTCTGTTGGGTGAGTAATTCCTTGATCTGCGGAGTGACCTCAGCAAGAGGAACCTCCTTCGCGCCAGATTGGCGGAGTTGAGGCAGTAATTCCTGGTTATAGTAACTCTCGATGCTTTTGGAACTGACATTTGCCGCCGGACGCAGGCGGGTATCGACAAGGCGAGCGAGTTGAAGCTGTAACATGACGCGTCTTCTAAGTTCGCTCTCGGTGAGTCTATTCGCGGCTAGAAGGGAATTCCAACCGTCTTCAGTCCCCACGTTTTCATATTGTCTGCGAATCTTTTTAACTTCGTTTTGGATTTCCTGGTCGCTCGGTGGCGAAGAGTCGGGTGCATGCATCTGCTCGCGCAGCAACTCCTGATCGATCAAACGATCCAGCGCAGCCTTGCGGTCTTCGGACCCGACCGGACGCTTTGCGACGAAAGCCTCGTATCTGATCTCGTCTTCCCAGTCACTCTGTAGAATGATTTGCCCGTTTACAGTCGCTACAATGCGGTCAACAACATCTCCCGCATGGACAAATAATCCTGCGGCTAGAACCGCGAGCGCACAGAGCGCGATATGAAGTCTGATTCGCATCTTAGAAGCTCTGCCCAATACTAAAGTAAACATTGAAATGGCCCGCATGTTGCGGCACGAAGGTGCTGGTACTGGAACCAGAAACGGTTTGAAAACTCGGAAATGCCGGAGGATTCAAGTTATATCCCAGATCGAATCGCACCGGGCCTACGGGCGTCCGGTAGCGTATACCAACTCCAATGGCATCGGAAATGTAATTGTAATTGCACTGGGTCGCTGTACTCTGCTGAAGGCAGAGCTGGGGATCTTTTTGCCGCCAGTGCAGCAGACTGTGAACCATGTCATTTCCGTCAGTGAAAACATTCCCCGAGTCGTTAAAGATCGCCAGGCTAACATTGTCTTGAAGATACGGAAGGTTCAGCGGGGGCAACCGCAGTTCAAGATTGTTGACAAACAATGCGCTTCCGCCAAGCGGAAACCCAGTTTGTGGATCCCTGGGACCAGCCTGGTTCAGGCCGAATCCTCTATGGGAGTTCCCGCCACCGGTAAAAAACCTCTCAGCCAGCGGAATTAGTGACGTATTTGGAGGGGCGGTTTGCCCAGGTTGAACGTTGATCGTATTGGCAAAAGGAACCTCCAATCCGACTCGAATTGAACGCGCCAGAACGAATCTTTTCGCTGCCGGCCGGTTTTTGCCGAAGGCATGGTAGGTGGAATTCTCAAAAAAAATGCGGCCGAAGTCAGCGTCGGAGCCGAAATAACTGGTAGCCACTCCGCCATCTATCGTGGTGTAGGAACCCTTTGTTGTTTCAATAGCGTTGTCACGTTTCTCCCGAACATAGGTCAAGCCCGGTTCCCCAACTCGAACCGGCAAAGAAAGCAGCGGAATCAAATTTTGACTGATTTGAATATTGCTCGCCTTCACCAACCGATATGTGAAGCGGTAGTCCATGGTGGTGGCCTTGCTAACGCTTTGCTCAGCTTGTACAGAGCCCTCGAGCCTCTGGGAAGTAAATGTCGTCACGTCGAGCGTATTGTCGTAAAAGCCGGTAAAGGAGAGCTTCCAGTTTGCGCGGTTGAACCAGCGCGGCCACTGGTAGCTGATCAATCCCCGCTGTTGTAGCCGGCCGACCCGGGAGTTAAAAGTTATCGTGTGATCGCGACCTCGAAAATTAAGACGCGTTACTTCAAGCGAGACCAGTGGGCTCACTCCGGTCGCTCCCAATGGCTGCTTGGAGTTCACGGTCGGCTGGCCGGTTTGGAACTGAAAGCCTCCGCCGTAGGTTATTGTGTATCTTTTCGCCTCTCGGACATCCACCAACACCTTCTTCTGCGGCTCAATTCCGTCGGGATTTTGCACGGCGCTCTCCACTTGATTGAAAATGCCGAGATCGTAAAGGCGTTGCTCGGTTTTCAACATATCATTCTGGCTCAGGGGATCGCCTGGCTTCACTTGAAGTTCGCGCTGCACAACAAATGGACGGGTGAAGTTTAAACCCGAAACGAAAACCTGATCCACAAATATCTGTTGGCCTTCATGAATCGTGAAAGTGACGTCCATGCGGTTCGGTTCGCTCGCGATTGGATTCGCGGTTGCTTCGAAACTGGCATTGGGAAATCCTTGATTGAAGTAGTAATTAAGGATGATCTCGCGATCCTCCGCTATCTTTGAGTCCGCGAATGCCTGTCCGGGCTCGGTATTCAATTCCGGAAAAGGCTCGGGCAATGTTGTATTTCTCCCGACAATTTGCAACGCCCCTACCAAAGTCTGAGGACCGACATCGATATTCAGAAAAACAGCGATCGCATTCTCTCGTCCCTCGTAGTCGTCCACTACTTTGCTTGTGATCTTGACCTGCTGAAATCCCGTGGCTCGATAAAGGTCGTGGAGCACCCGAACATCGTCATTGAGCAATCCCTGGCTATAGTGCCCATGAGATAAGAAACGGCTGGCCGCGGCAATCTGCATATGGGAACGAAGCATCGCTTCGGGAATGCCGTTTGGCCGATCATTGACAACGGTAATGCCTATCTTTACCAGTTTATGGAGAGGACCCGCGTCGATGTGATAGATGATTTGCAACTCGTTAGGATCCGGCGACTGCTTGGCAAATGATACTTTCGCCTCGAAATAGCCGCGAGTTTGCAAATAGTTGAGAAGATTGCGACGGCCTTCATTCAGAAGATCGTCATCGAGAGCGTTCTCTTCGTATACCGGTACGTTTTGTCGCAACACACCGCGGCTGATGCGGAATCCCTCCGCCGTGATTCTAACTTTGGGACCCGGGTCGATTTTGAAGTCAAAATCAACTGCATTCTTTTCTGGGCGATAGGTTCGATGGGAGATCGACGCCTGCGCAAGCCAACGATTTTGCTTCTGATATTTCTTTCGTAGACGATCCAGCGCGGCAGAAATCCGTTGAACGCTGACAGTTTCTCCGGGATGCATCCGGGTAATGTCCTCGATTTCATCGCGGGAGAAGATTTGGCTGCCTTCGACATTCACCGCGCCTACTTGCGCTTGGGCACCGGGTCTAATGTGGAAAACCACGGAGATCTGCTGTACTTCCACACGCTTGGTTTCTTCGGTCTTCAACAAAGACCGGTAGTAGCCATTTTCGTCCATCAATTGCTTAATATTCCTCAGCGCGATATCCAGCTTTTCTTGCGTGAACAATTCACCGAGTTGCAACTTGGAAGCATTTGCGATCTGACTAGCTGTCGGCCGGCTGGGCTCGCCTTCGACGTTGACCTCGCCGATGAAATAGTTAAGTGTCGTGATAATCGAAACGAGCACTTGATCATCCTCGGTTCGTTCAGCTTCAACTTGAATGTCGCCAAACCGTTTAGTCGCAAAGAGTATTTGAATGCTCTTCCGCACTCGATCACGATCCAGCGTGTCTCCAGGTTTCAGCGGAAGAAGCTGCAACAGATGGGTCAGATTTGCTCCTGCCGGAATGTTAGAAAAGCGGATTTCTTTTATCTTGAGATCCTGATATGAAGCCAAGCTATTAAAAGCTACCGGGGCTTGCTCATTGCCGGCTTCTTGAGTGGCCGGCAAGCCTCCCCAGAGATGCGAAAGGACAGACGTGTCGGCCGCGAATGCGGTTATGTACGTCGCACCAATCAGAACAATGATCAGAAGTCCCCTAACTCGCAAATAGACTCCCCAGCGTAATAGTCAACGTTCCCTTTTCCTGAAAGTATGAAAATGGCTTTCCAACAGTGTCCCCTATAATAATGGTTTGTATCCAGCCGGGTTGGTGATCTCTTTGGCACTGGGCGCTGGTACGTATGGCTAAAGAATTTTTGAGTTATCGATGCCAGTACTCATTAACCCGAATCTTTCAAGTTTGATGCGTAGAAATCTGAATGCATGACGCTATGTCTTCCCGACACAAAGATCGGTATTCCCGCCAGGTGCTGTTCACTGGTATCGGCCCAAAAGGGCAAGCCAAACTTGAGGCATCACGAATCACGATTGTGGGCTGCGGGGCAACCGGCTCGGTTTTGGCCTCACTCCTTGGCCGAGCCGGAGTCGGCACTATCCGGATCATCGACCGGGATTTTGTTGAGTCCAGCAACCTTCAAAGGCAATCGTTATTTGATGAAAATGATGTTGAGCAATCGATGCCGAAATCCGTCGCCGCCGCGCGAAAGATTGCCGCATTCAACTCCGAGGTCGTGGTTGATCCGCGGGTCGCAGATTTGACGCCCACGAACGTCGAGGAACTTTTAGACAATAATCAGCTCATTCTGGACGGTACGGATAATTTCGAGACACGGTACTTGATCAATGATTTTGCGATCGAAAACTCTGTCCCATGGATCTATACGGCGGCAGTCGGCAGTTATGGCGCCACAATGAATGTTGTGCCGGGCAAGACTGCCTGTCTGGCCTGCGTTTTCACAGAGCCTCCAAAGGGCGCCATCGAAACCTGCGAAACTGCTGGCGTGTTGAACTCGGCCGTTAATCTGATCTCGTCGATCGCCGCTACCGAAGCGATAAAAATCCTGGTTGGTGCTGAAGACCGAATTCGCCAGACTCTGTTGTCTTTTGATGTTTGGGAAAATGAACAGGCTGAAGTCCCCGCTCAACGACCTCGCTCACAGTGTCGAACTTGCGGCGACCGCGATTTCGTGCATCGCAGGGGCGACGATCGTCCGCACATTACGCTATGTGGGAGAAACTCAGTCCAAATTCATGAGCGGCATCGCCCGGTTAATCTGGCCGAGATGTGCGAAACTCTTACGCCTCATGGAGCAGTCCGCCACAATGAGTTTGTCTTGAAGTTCTGGCGCGACCCGTATGAAATGACACTCTTTCCGGATGGCCGGGCAATCATAAAGGGAACCGTCGACCCGGCTGTCGCGCGAAGCCTTTACGCCAGATACGTGGGGAATTGACGTGTGTCAGTGCGGCACTCATTTACCAGGATGATCACTTAGTCCCTGCCTCTTCACGGAAGCTTGAAATCGACAGTAATCTGAGTTTCAAACTCCACCGGCTGACCCGAACGAAGAAGCGGCTTAAATCGCCATTGCACGACCGCATTGGACGCGGCCGCCGCCAACTTTGGATCCCCACTTAATAGCTGAACCTGCTGCACCCCACCGTCTTTGCCAACCATCACTCTAAGCACAACAGGGCCTTGAATGTGTTCTTGTCTCGCCGCTTCGGGATATTGCGGTTCCACGCGATAGGTTAAATAGTCATTAGGGGCGTCTTGCAGCAGAAGCGTTGTCTTTCCGGCGGGAACTACACGGCCGGATTGCTCCACCGGCGCCCCAGTGTCGGCTCTAGGGGCTTTGAGGCCGTGCCCGTTACCTTCGCGAAACAACACTCGTCCGTTTTGATATACAACTAAGCCGCCATCAGCGCTTGCCGTGGATGGGTTCTTCGACTCAGATAATCCGGAGGCAATTTTCTTAACTTGCTGCTTTCCAGCTTCAGTCTTTGGAGGACCATTCTGCGCAGTACGATCAGCTGTACCGATGACACTGTTTCCGGGACTTCGTTTTTGGGCGCTTTTATTGTCTGCCGAGTCTTTTGGAGGCGGTAGCGTGACCTTAGAGTCAGTTCGCGCGATGCTGGGTCCCGACAACCCGTGCTTGTCGGTCCGTCCGAGCACCCATCCCAAAACTAGCGCAGTAACAATAACGGCGCAGGCCAGGAGAAGTGTCGACCGATCGGAAAATTGGCGGATGAATCGGGTACGACGAGAATTTACCGGCGCGAGCTCGGTATCCTTTGCGGAGATAGAGACGGGCGATTTGGGAACCGACGAAGCTTTGATTGAATGATCAATTTCGTTAACAATCTGCGCGCAAAAACTCTCCAGCGTTGCAACGTCGTGCTCTCTGAAATGATCTGCGTCTGGAGCGAATGCTTCAAGAAGCCCTACCACTTCTTCTCTTTTCCGGATTGGGACCACAAGAATGGAGCGCGCTCTTAGACCGCGGCAAGCCTCGGAGTCCACGCGCGAGTCGATTTCGGTGTCATCACAAAGCTGCACTGACTTCGTCTGCAAGCAGAGTCCCGAAAGGCCGGCGTGGGGATTCAAGCGCACACCCATGTCCGGCGCGCTTCCGGTTGTGGCCCGACAGACTAGTTCACCCGAACGAGTTAACGCGATCGCGACACCCGAGGAATTGGTGGATACTCGTGCTAGTTCGGCGATTTCATTTAGGACGAGGTCTAGAGCGAGATCAGCCGAGGAAGCGCCTCCGCCAACAGGAAGGGTACTTGCCAACCGTGAGAGAGAAGATTCAACGGCGTGCTCCGAGGGATCCTTCTGAGGCAGTTCTTTATGAGTCCCGCCGAGCAGAGAGTAATCGTAGGCATCGAGCCGGAGCCTCAGGCGGTTTCGCATACTAATATCCCGCGCGATCAACGTCCGTAACCGTTCGTCCGCGCCATCTATCGGAGCGGTAAACGTTCCTGCTATTTGAGCGGAGTTTCCTGCGAAATCTCCGCCTTGTCAATACGAAACGCGGCAACTCACGATCAAGGTAGCGATCACAGCCAGTGGTCGCCAGACCTGCATGTCTAATCAGGTTACTAGAATCCGGCCACTCGCGTTTGCATCCCTCGCGCTGATCGTGTTCTGATGACGATCTTTAATCGGCTCACCGCGTTGGAATGGCAAAAATGAGTTCGCCGATCGAACCCGACCGTCTTTCTTCTTCAACCCCTACGCGTTCTTCCGTAGAACACTGGCACACGGTAATTGCCAGCTTCTTAGGTTGGACTCTCGATGCTTTTGACTTCTTCGTGCTCGTCTTTCTGGTGGACGCGCTGGCAGTCCATTTCCATGTTTCAAAAAGCGCCATGATCTGGACGATAACAGCAACCCTGGCCATGCGGCCGCTGGGTGCGCTGCTGTTCGGTTTGCTCGCGGACCGATATGGACGACGCAAGCCGTTCATGGCAAACATAATTTTCTTTTCGATGATCGAACTACTGTGCGGCTTCGCACCCTGTTACGGAGTGTTTCTAATTCTGCGGGCAATATACGGGATTGGGATGGGTGGTGAATGGGGCGTCGGGGCATCGCTGGCGATGGAAAGCGCTCCACCAAAGTGGCGAGGAATCTTGTCTGGAATCCTGCAAAGCGGTTATTCGATCGGCTACTTGTTGGCCGCAGTCGCAGCTCGCTTCGTCCTGCCACTTTGGGGATGGCGAGCCATGTTCTGGATTGGCGGCCTACCGGCTTTGCTGACGATATATGTGCGCTACAAGGTGCCGGAATCCGAAGCGTGGGAGCAGCGCCACGAACCTTCATTCGGCGCGATCATGCGGACAACTCGCAGCCACTGGAAGATTCTGGCTTATCTCACCCTGCTCATGACTTTCATGATGTTTTTGTCCCATGGAACGCAAGACCTTTATCCGGACTTTTTGAAGTCGGCACATCGGCTCACGGCTGTAGTTGTTTCGTATATGGCAATCCTTTACAACGTCGGCGCCGTTCTTGGCTCCATAACTTTCGGTCAGCTCTCAGAGCGCGTGGGACGCCGGTATAGCATGATTGCCGCATTGGTCCTTTCATTACTGGCTATTTCGGCCTGGTCGTTCGGTGGGTCGCTCGCGGTACTGGCGGTAGGCGCATTCGCGATGCAAGCAGGAGTGCAGGGAGCATGGGGAATCATCCCGGCGCATCTGAACGAACTATCGCCAGATACGGTACGTGGCCTCATCCCCGGCTTCGCGTACCAATTGGGAATTCTGTTTGCGGCGGGAACGGGCACAATCGAGTACGCATTGCGAAATCGCCTCGGATACACTTGGGCGCTCGCCTCCTTCGAGATGGCCAACATTGCGCTTCTGATTACGGTGATCGTACTGGGCTCTGAAAGAAAAGGACGGAGCTTTACCGCGAGGGTGGATTAATGTCTAGTTTTCCACTTCCCATTTTGAAGAAACTTCTTGGAACCAAGCCCTAAACTCGCGTCCGCATGAGGAAAGCTGCTAAAGTGAGGTTTTTGAGTGCCTGAATCAGCGTCGTTGCGGAGGCAATAATTGAAGATCGCAGTGGTGGGATCTGGATACGTGGGATTGGTGGCGGGCGCTTGTTTCGCCGACCTCGGTCATGCAGTGGTCCTGGTAGACAATGACCAAGAGAAACTGGCTGCTTTGCGTGAAGGCCAAGTTCCGATTCATGAGAATTTCCTTCCCGAATTGTTGCAGCGGCATCGCGGCCACAGCCTGACCTTTTCGGATGACCTGGACGAGGCCGTTCGCACCAGCGCCGTAATCTTCATTGCGGTGGGCACACCTCCAACGGAGCAGGGTGAAGCCGACCTCTCTTACGTGGAGTCCGTAGCACGAAGTATTTCTGGTGCCGTCAATGGCTATAAGGTAATCGTGGAAAAAAGCACTGTCCCTGTCTACACCAGCAATTGGATTCGCAAAATAATCTTACGGAATGCGACTGCCCCGGATGAATTTGACGTGGCTTCAAATCCAGAATTCTTAAGAGAAGGCACGGCGGTGACGGATTTTCTTTATCCCGATCGGATTGTTGTGGGAGCGGACAATGAACGATGCGCTGCGGTCCTCGCCGAGATTTATGCTCCATTAACCGATGGCAGCTATTACAAACGGCAAGATGCGATTCCCCGTCCAGATCGTGCCGAGATACCTCCCCCGTTGATCACAACCAGTGCAAAGAGTGCCGAACTGATAAAGCACGCTTCGAACGCCTTCCTGGCGATGAAAATTTCTTTTATTAATGCAGTAGCTTCAATTTGCGAGACCGTGGGAGGAAATGTCCAGCAAGTCTGTCAGGGAATTGGAACTGATAGCCGCATCGGTCCCCGCTTTTTGAACCCCGGTATTGGATACGGGGGCTCATGCTTCCCGAAAGACTTGATGGCCTTCCGTGCAGTCGCGCGCGAATGCGGTTACGACTTCCGCCTGCTCGATGAAGTAATCCGGATTAACGAGGAGCAACGTCGACGTTTCATCCGGACGGTTCGCAATGCGCTCTGGACTCTGCGAGGTAAACGCCTGGCGGTGTTGGGGCTTGCTTTTAAAGGCGGAACAGACGACGTCCGTGAATCTCCCGCTATTTTGCTGGTTCAGTCGCTGCTTCAAGAGGGTTGCCAGATATGTGCTTATGACCCAGCCGCGCATGCCCGAGCGAAGGAAGTTCTGAATACTACCGTCGAATATGCCAATAGCCCATATGAGGCTGCCAGCGAAGCCGACGCTGTATTAATACTGACCGAGTGGGAAGAGTTTGCCACGCTCGATCTAACCCGGCTGCACGCTGCCGTAAAGTATCCGATCGTTATTGATGGCCGTAATTTGTACGATCCTGGGGTAATGACCGCGCGTGGCTTCACTTATTACAGCATTGGACGGGCAGTCGCTACGCCCGAGAACCAGTCGGTTCCCGTTCCCGCGAGGAAACTAAACTAACCATGAGCAAGCAGCGCGCCCTGGTCACAGGCGGTGCGGGATTCTTAGGCTCACACTTATGCGATGCCCTGCTAGCCAACGGCTTCTCAGTCGTCGCTGCCGACAATCTTCTTACTGGAAGACGCCACAACCTCGAGCACTTGCGCAATGAAACACGATTCGAGTTGGTCGAAATCGATATCAACCAGCCGTTCGATTGCGGACAAGTGGACTACGTCTTCCATTTTGCTTGCCCGGCCAGCCCGGCCGATTACATGACCCATGGAATCGAAACCCTGCAGGTGGGTTCGATGGGGACGTTCAACGCTCTTGAAGTAGCTCGAAAATATGGAGCGAAGTATCTAGTCTCTTCCACGTCGGAGTGTTACGGCGATCCGTTAGAACACCCTCAAAAAGAGACCTATTGGGGAAATGTCAATCCCATCGGCCCTCGCTCGGTTTATGACGAAACTAAGCGGTTCACCGAAGCGGCTACGATGGCATATCACCGCTATTACAAGGTGGACACGCGCATCGTAAGAATTTTCAACACATATGGCCCGCGTATGCAATTAAACGATGGCCGCGTGATCCCCAATTTCTTGAAACAGGCTCTGCGCGGCGAGGATTTGACAGTATATGGCGATGGCCGCCAGACCAGGAGTTTCTGCTACGTCGACGATGAAATCGATGGTTTTTTGCGTTTGGCAAAATCATCCGAGCACCTTCCTGTAAACATTGGGAACCCTTCGGAATTTACAATTCTGGAGTGCGCCAAGCGCGTACTTGCAGTGACCGGCTCAACGAGCTCCATTCGCTACGAAGCTTTGCCTCAGGATGATCCGAAACAGCGGCGTCCCGACATCACCAAAGCAAGGACTTTGCTTAAATGGGAGCCCAAGATTGATCTTGAAACGGGATTAAAGATGTCGCTTGAATATTTTAAGAAAGCGGTTTCATTGCAAGAAAGCGCCAGAATAAATTGACGAGGTTACACTGCAACTTGGTTTTCTAGCTCGGATATAAGTTGCTTCAGTTCCGCTGGCAATGTGTCCGAATTGAAATGCACACCCATTCCCAAGCCCCGATGCACGCTTTGGACGTTTCCCAGAATCCTCAAGTTTAGTTCTTGGGTCCTTATAGTCATTTCAACGGATGTGCCGACTGGCAATGGCTCGCTTGTTTCGACGTAGCATCCGCCGCTACTGATGTCGCTTATCACACATCGCTGCTGCACCGTAGTTCCCGCCCGCGAGACTTGCGCTCCCAGAACACATTGATGACGCGGCTGATGCCTGCGATCCGAGGGAGGCGCAGCAATCAAGCCCAGCTGCGCGACCAACTTCTGCCGCAGATCGCTCGACGGTTCATTTGCAGGGGAGTGCGCGACCTGCAATTGGTCGCCGACTCTGTTTTTTATCCAATAATCCAGGACTCGACGTGAAGCCTTTGGGACGTCCGCGAAACGCATGCCTACGTTCCCGGAATCGTTTTGCCAGATTACTTCACAGGAAACTCTAATCGTGGCCGGCTCGCCAGGAAGCGAGAACTGGAAATACACTTTGCAATCCCTGGGCAGCGGTTTGGGCGAATAAATTGCTATTCCATTGATGCTGAGGTCAAGAACTCGAATGACATCGTTCTCAGTGCTCGCATAGGCAATCGAAGCATTTGCTTCTACGGGAATTCGTGGTGTAAGCCTTCTCTCGGTACGAGTCGAGGTCGACGCGGCTTTATGATTCGTTCTCTCCTGGGAAATTCGCTTGAACAACACGTAGTCGGCGCCTCTTGCAAAGGCGCCAGGCGCATCGGTCCGGCTTTCAAGAATAGCAATTGCGACAGCGTTTCGCTGAGTCGGATCGGATCGAATTTCAGAAAGAAAATTAGTGGTGCCTTCACTTTGGTAGTCCACCAAAATAGCATCGAAGTGATGCAGGGAAAGAGACTCGCGAGCAATGGACGGATCACCACAAAGTTCCACGTCCATACCCATCTCCAACAGAACACGGGTTAGTGTCTGGACCGTCTTCGCGTCCGTGCATAGAAGTAGCGACTTGATCCCCATACAGCCGAAATCTTAAAGTTTTGAGACGCAACGTAACAAGTTACCTCTGTTACGCGAACTTACAAATCAGGATGGGGGTGACTTTCGTAATCTGGAGCGGCTCCCACTTACGCATTATGGTTGGCTAAGATATCGCTGGTCGTTTTGCGCATCGCATCAGCCATCTCAAGCCTTTGCTCCGCGGGGATCTCCATTTATGTCATCACGATTGGGAAACTGGGCCATTGGGGTCGGGATACTCATATCAGCCACTGGTTTGTGTATTTTGCCTGCCGCGTTTGGCAAGACGCCATCACCTGACCTCCTTGCCATGGGAGCAACCCTGTTCTCTATGGGTGCCATGATCATCGCAGGTGGAATATACCTAAAGGCTAGATCGATGCAGGCTTCAGATCCCGCAAACGAAGGTCTAGGCACCCGCAAGAGTCGTGGTGGCTGCGATCTTTGTGGACTCGAAGTTCCCGTCGTTCTCTGCAAGATTCACCAACTGCATCTCTGCGGAAGTTGCCTTGCTCAACATTACGACTCGCGTTCGTGCATCTACCAGCCAACTTTTCGTAAGCCGATGAATAAACCTGTTAAAGCCGCTGCCAAGGCCCGCGGAGCATAAGGTCTGCTCGCTCTGGTTTTTGGAAAAGTATTCGCTGATTGCGCCCCGAACTGCGCTTTCCTCCCTCAAAGTAGATTACGAAAGTCCAACACCCGCCGCTAATACTTTAGTACTTTGACGCTCCCCAGACCTGCCCCTACGATTGAGCTGCATGCGGACTTAATTCGCAAGCCGAAAAGCACGCTGCCCTCCCCATATTTATCGGAAATACTGATCGGCTCAAACCTTGGGCTGGCAGCGCGGTTGAGGACAGGCTTAACAAAATGGACAAGCTTCAAGGTTCACAGCACTCCGCAGGGAAAGTACCTATGCGTTTGCGCGCGATGCGTGGTTTCTCGATGGTGGAGATGATGGTGGTGGTAGCCATTGGCTTGACGGTGACGGGCTTTGCGTTCATGACCTTTAGCTCTGCAGAGCAAGGAGCCGCCGTAACTAATGGGTTCAACACAACCCTGCAAACCATGCGCAGGGCCCGCGAGGAAGCAGTCGCAGAGCGGCGCACCTGGGTTGTGTCGTTTGCGGCGCCCAACTCAATCACATTGAGTAAGAACGGTGCTTTGCCCGGAGGCATCCTGGTCTCCACGGCCACTTTGCCCGCTAATGTTGCGTTTACCGCAATCGCTGGCCTTCCAAATCCAGGTCCGGATGGTTTCGGAACAGGTGTAAATCCGGTCGATTTCGGCCAGCCTGCGGGAGGAGGTACAGCGATCTATTTTCAACCTGATGGTTCCGCGCAGGATGCGGTAGGAAATATTAACAACGGCGTTGTCTATATTGCGCAACCTGGAATGTTAACGAGTACTAAGGCAATCACGCTTTGGGGGACCACGGGACGGATACGCGGATGGGCACTTGGCGCGGGAAATGTCTGGAGTCAAAGATGAAGCGAAACAAAACGGGCGTGCGTCAATCAGGCTCGAGAGGACAACTGGGCTTCACCCTGATAGAAGTCATCATTTCCATCGTGATTCTCACCATAGGGCTCGTGGGCTTGCTCAGCGTCTTCGGCGTGGCCTTGGCTGCTACTCAGGTTTCTCAGCAGGACATGATCGCCAAACAGTTGGCGAACGAGACGGTTGAAAGTATTGCCACAGCTCGTGACTCAGGCCAGATACCATGGGCCAGCGTCCAAAACGTTGCAAACGGTGGCATTTTTGTTAACGCCCCGTTGCAAGCAATAAACCAGCCCGGCCCTGACGGCATTCTCGGAACCGCGGATGATGCGCCTGCCGAAGTCCTCACGAGACCGGGGCCGACCGGAATCATAACCGGAGCATCTCCTCCTGACGTGATTGTTCCTTTGACCAATTACAGGCGCACTATCGTCATCAACCCGGCTACGATTGGCGGTGTTCCTGTGGCAAATCTGCGGACTATCAATGTCACGATTCAGTATGCAGTCCCCGGCAACCCCACGCCCAAGCAATACACACTGAGCAGCCTGATCTCGCAGTACCGGTAGAAAAAACATTATGCTGACACGTAAAAATCATGCTCGCGGATTCACCTTGATCGAACTGTTGGTATCGATGGCGCTCGGGTTACTCGTACTGGGAGTGGCTGTGCAGCTGTACGTCAGCGCCCTGAATGCGACCTGGACTGTGTCTCAGAGGGCGACCATGCAGGAAGACGTTCGCGCCTCCGCCAACATAATGGTGAAGGACTTGAGTATGGCGGGTGCCGGGTTTCCCGCTCCCGGTGGTGTAATCGGCTTGGCCAGCGGAACCGGTACTTCACCAGCCTATGGATGCGATATTGTGGGCGCCTGCCATTTAGGCGTCGGAAACAATGCCGCAATTAATTTCCCAGGAAAGCAACTTTTTGCAGTAATCCCTGGCTTCGGCACGGGCATCGTTATTCCGCCAAACGTAACTCCGAGCGACACGATTACCGTCGCTTATACGGATTCCGCACCGCTGTATCTGAATTGCTACAACATAACTTCGATCCCAAATGCAAACACGGTGGTGTTTACCATGCCAGTGGCTCCTAACGCTGGCTGCTCTTCGCCTCCGTTGCCGGCTTATCCGCCTCCCGCGCTTAACAGTCCCGCGCCGTTGGGCTTGTCAGCCGGGGATCTGGTTTGGTTCAGGAACGCCGGGACCACGGCAATCGGCGAGGTGACGGCAGCGCCCGTGGGAGCCAATCCTTATACCGTCACTTTCGCCAATGCGGACACTATGCAATTGAACCAGAACGCAGCTACATCGGCGGATCTGAATCAAATGCTCTACACGCCGGGACCGCCGGCTGTCGGGCTTGCTCCGGGACCGGCCTACCGAATTTGGCTTGTCACTTATTACCTGGATCGTGATCCCGTGACAGCAACTCCGCGCTTGATGCGGCAGGTCAGCGGACATCAACCCATGCCGGTTGCGGAGAACGTTGTCGGCCTTAATTTCTCCTATGACACTTACGACCAGCTTGGCGTGCTCCACACGCGGGTGAAGACTCTCGCCGCATGGGGTGCTCTCGGTGCCAACCCAAACACTATGGTTCAGAAAATTAACATCGAAAATTTGACTATCCGAAGCCCCCTCCAAGGCACCAAGGGATATCAGAGCCTTAACCTGAACACTTCGATCAGCCTGCGGAACCTAAGCTGGGCGAACAATCCATGGCAATGACACGAGCCAAGACGACAGACGGGGGATTCAATATGCCAATAGACAAGACAATATCTGGCTCGCGGGGATTCACCTTAATCGCGGCGTTGCTGCTGATGGCCTTATTGTCGGCGATTTCGATTGGATTGCTGATGATGGTCAATACAGAAGGCAGAGTGGGAACCCACGATCTGCAAAACGATATGGCCTACCGGGCGGCTGAAGGTGGTATGGAACAGATGACTGCCCAAATGGCGAACATGGTGGCGGGCAATTTGAATCCTACCGCCGCTGACTTCACCGCATTGAACGGGCAGTCTCCTTCCGGTGATCCCACCGTGTCATATCCTGTCTACACCGTCGTTCCGAATCTTAAGCCGGATGGCACGCTGAAGGTCACGCCCGAACAGATCCCTTCGGGCCCGTATGCTGGCTTGAATGCCCAAATCGTTTCCGCGGCTCTCAACGTAACCGCACGGCGGGTGATGGGTGATGAAGTTACCATGACACGAAATGTTGAGGTCGCCCTCATTCCAGTATTCCAGTTCGGCTTTTTCTCCACTGGCGACTTGGGTTTCTTTGCCAGTCCAACTCTTAGCTTCAATGGCCGAATCCATACCAATGGCGACCTGTATCTCGGGGTTTCGAATGGTGCCACGTTGGCCTTTAACTATAAGATTACAGTCGCCGGGAATGTGGTTGGTGCAGTACTTCCGAACGGCATAGCTGCAAACGCCGGGAGTAACGACGCAGGACCTGTTTATATTTTGACTGCCACCGCTGGATGCGCCAGCATGATGCCCATTCCACCCGGCGCACCTGGAGTAAATTGCAAGCAGTTTCCATTGAACAAAGGCAGCGTGGTGGGAGCCGGCGGGGACCCTCTTCTTAGTGGCGCGCAAAACCCAAACCTTTCAGCCCAAGACCCGACTTGGCCGGCTACCTCCCTCGGTACCTTTGGAGGTTTCATCACTGACGGAAACTATGGCAATCTCGGTGGCACCGGCGCGAAAGCACTAACGCTTCCTTTCGTAAACGGAGCGGGTGCCGGATTGAATGCGTCCCACGCGATTATCCAAAGGCCACCCATGCTACCGGTACCTGAGTCTCCGCTCACAGTTTTGGGACAATCGCGGCTGGCCAATGAAGCACAAATTCGAGTATTGCTTAGCGACTCTATTGCTGAAGAGTATCTCTCTGACTCAGACACACCGGGAAACGATCCCGCGATTCATCTGGACAATACGGACCCCATATTCGGATTGGCAGCGGGCGGAGTCCCTGTGCCCGGTGTGGTCGGTGTCGGTGGCGACAATAACACCTACTTCGCCATGGCGACCAATGCCCCCTACAAAAACCCCAAAACTCTCAACAATGTAAATTACGATGCCAATCTGATTCAGGGGGCAAACCCAAATCCGTGGCCTTTGATCGGCGGCTTTCTGAGAGTCGAAGTGAAAGAGACCGACGGGCTTTGGCACGGAGTGACGCAGGAGTGGTTAAAACTGGGCTTCGCTCGCGGAATCCAGCCTCCCGGTCAGGCCGTTGTCGTCCATCCTAAAGCCATTCTGATCTTCCAGGAATTAGCTGATCGCGACGGAGATGGCAAGTTCGTCAGCGCCCAGGAGAGCACGATCGTTGGCGGTTCGGACGCAGAATTTAATTGGTTTCCCATCAATATGTACGACGCTCGCGAAGGCGAGGACTGGGATCCCAACTTCACCAGTAATAGTTGTACTGCCAATGGCGTAATGAATGCCGTTGAGTTGGATGTGGGCAACTTAAAGAATTGGCTTGCGACGAGTGTCAACGGGAAATTGGTGGACTCAGCCTCGCAGAACGGCTACATACTCTACTTTTCGGATCGAAGGGGAATGCAACTCCTAACACCTGCCGTCGAGCGCAATGGCGAATATGGATTCGAAGACACGATCAACCTGGCCAATAACGGCGTGCCCAATGGTACGCTGGAACCTATTAATCCGATTCAGCCGAACTTCTCTCCAGAAGATGTAAATGGAAACGGAGTGTTGGACAATTACGGCGTGGTGCAGGTCGGGGACGCCTTCGGACTAAATGCATCCACTGACGGCGGAGCCGCTGGAACCAACACCGGCGCGGCGGGTCGAAATCCATATACTCCCAGGATACTCACCTGCTACACCACGGGCCGCAAAAATCGCGTGACCGGGGCGCGCCACGTTCTCAAATTAGTGGATGGCGCGATAACAAAAGTTCCGACGCAGCCAGGCGGAACCGGTGGATTCACTGTTGCTTCCGAGAATCCAGTTTACATCCAGGGAAATTACAATAGCGACGCAGCCGATACAGTGTGGGCCACAGGACTCGATGACCCGCGCGGTCACGCTGCTGCGGGCGTAATTGCTGACGCCGTGACCCTGCTCTCCAACAATTGGCTAGACGCAGGATATCCTTTCGCGGCCGGTGCCCCTGCTGGCAGCATGTCGATTACGGCTGATTCTGGTTCGAACGGCAATCCCGGAAAAAATGCAGTTACGACTTACTATCGAGTTGCTATCGCCGGTGGAGTCGGCATGGCATTTAGCAATCCCACCGGAAAATCCAGCATTTTCTTTGGCACCGATGGTGGCGTGCACAACTTTCTCCGGTTCCTCGAAAACTGGGGCGGAAATGGCGGCAACCCCGGTGGCGTCCAGACCCTGTACTACGAGGGTTCGCTGGTAAAACTGTATAACTCCGTATACTCCACCGGAACTTTCAAATGCTGCGCTTCTGTTTACAATCCGCCGAATCGTCACTATGTTTTCGATCCTGATTTCCTGGCTCCAGCTGGCTTGCCGCCCGGGACGCCAATGTTCCGCGACGTCGAAAGCACGAGTTACCGTCAGGACTTCAACCCGGACGTCACGAACACACAATAAATCGGCAAGTTCGACAATGGAGAGAGGCGCCCCCTCTCTCCATTTATTTTTTGCAGGAGTTGGCCGCATGTATCATGTTCCAGTATTAAATTCCTAACTCCGAAGTTGCCGATCTACCCATGGCCAAAATTACTGCGCTCTTCTGGGACGTTGGCGGGGTTCTTTTAACTAACGCCTGGGACCATGTCGAGCGCAATCGCGCTTTGATCCAGTTTGAGTTGGACGAAGTCGATTTCAACGACCGTCACCAGATGCTGGTATCTTCCTTCGAGCGCGGGAAGATTACCCTGGATGAGTATCTCGAGCGCACCATCTTCTACCGGACGCGAACCTTTTCTAGAGATGCTTTCAAGGATTACATGTTCTCATTGTCGCGGCCGAAGACCGACGTCCTGGATCTGGCGAGAGGGTTGGCGCAATCGGGCAAATTCTTGATGTCGACTTTGAATAACGAATCAAGAGAGCTGAATCTTTATCGGATTCAAACGTTCCACTTACGCGAAATCTTCAGCTTGTTTATCAGTTCGTGCTATGTGGGAATGCGCAAGCCTGAGGCGGGGATTTACCGTCTTGCTATTGATATAACTCAGCGAACGCCGGAGGAATGCTGCTTCATCGACGACCGCGAGCTGAATCTGGAATCCGCAAGCCAGATGGGAATGCATGTGATCCAGATGCGAAGTGTTGAACAATTGCGAGACGACTTTGGAAAGCTGGGGGTGTTGCCCTAGATGACTTCCCGCGTTGGGCCTTGCGCAATGATTTTCCCGGCCTCTAGCATCAACACTCGATCTCCCAGGGCAAGCACCTCTTCGCGGCTGTGCGTGACATACAGGATTGGAATACAGTGAGCAGCATTCCAAATTCGGAGATCCTCAACTATTTTCGTTTTCGTCACCCCGTCCAGAGCCGCCAAAGGTTCGTCTAATAATAATAAGCACGGATCAGTGACGAGAGAACGAGCCAGCGCCACCCTCTGACGTTCTCCTCCGGAAATTTGACTGGGTTTCCGGTCACGAAGGCTGGAGATTCGGAAGGAATCGAGGATTGTGCTGGTTTTCTCAACTCGCAACGCCGCATTCAACTCTCGAAGTCCGTACTCAATATTTTGTTGAACCGTCAGATGAGGGAAAAGGGCGAGGTCTTGAAAGACATACCCAATTTTGCGTTTGTGGACTTGCACATCCACTCCCAGCGAGCGATCAAAAAATATTCGATTCTCGATCGCGACTCTGCCGTTATTTGGAGTCAGCAGACCCGCGATGCATTCAAGCAGAGTCGTTTTCCCTGCCCCAGAGGGCCCAAAAACAATCGTGATCCCCGGTGGAAGCTCGGTCGCGACATCCAGTTCGAAGCCGTGTTCGGTTGTGTCGAATCGTTTGCGGATTTGCACGCTCAAAATGCCAGACGCAGCATGCGCGGAGGATTCGATGGCACGATTCGGCGCAAAATCCCTCATTTCCACAGCCATACCGCGAATACCCTCCGGTTCAGCGCGTACACCAGCGAAAGCAGGCTGAAAGAAATTCCCAACAAGATCAGCGCGGTGATGCTGGCGGCAGAATAATTGAGCGCCTGAACCTGATCGTACACTTCAATCGAAACCGTTCGCGTGACCCCGGGGATGTTCCCTCCGACCATCAATACCACTCCAAATTCTCCCATCGTATGCGCGAACGACAGAGCGATGCCAGCTACCAGTCCGGGTTTTGACAACGGCAAAATGATTTCGCGGAATGTACGAAGCTTGGAAGCACCCAGAGTCGCGGAAGCCGCAATCAGCCTGGAATCGACTGCGGCAAACGATGCAGCAAAAGGCTGAACCGCAAAGGGTAGGCTATAAATGATCGAGCCAATCACTAATCCCTGGAACGTGAAGGCGAGCGTATGGCCGGTTATCGACTGCCAGAAGTGGCCTAAGGGACTGCGCGCCCCCAGCGCTATGAGTAAGTAAAATCCAAGCACCGTGGGAGGCAGCACGATGGGCAATCCAACCGCGGCTTCCACCAGAAACTTCCAGCGCCATCGAGAATACGTGATCCAATACGCGACGGGAAGCGCGATCACGAATAAGATCGCCGCCACAATCGCTGACAGGCGGATCGTGAGTAATAAGGACTGCCAGTCCATGGGTACTACCTTAGCACTCAGCATTCAGCCGTCAGCATTCAGTCCCAGTTCTTCCGGTTCAGCAGCCAGCGATTCGCGTTAAAGCCAGATCGAGGAACGGGTCTGCTGAGTGCTGAATGCTGAATGCTGTTCCCAATCTGGTCAAAATCACAAACACATGTTCACAAATCACAAAGGCTAGTCCGGAACTGCGCTTACGATTGCTGACCGAGGAGTTCATAAATGGAGATTCAGGAAGCGCTGAAAATTATAAAAGCGCTAGCGGACGGTGTGAACCCGGAAACGGGAGAAGTTCTGCCCGTCGAATTGATATATCAGAATCCACAAAATGTTCGAGCACTACATCGAGCCGCGGGCGCACTCGAGTTTTTGGAGGAGAGGGAGAGGATCAAACGGCTTCTGCCGAAAAATGCTGGTAAGCCATGGACCCAGCAAGAGGAGGCGCAAGTCTGTGACGAACTGCGGAGTGGAACGGATTTCCAACAGATTGCGAGACTTCACAACCGCACTGTGGCATCCATTGTCGCCCGGCTGATCAGACTGGGAAAAGTCTCATCGAAGGTCCCCCCAACAAAGGTGGCGTAAAGTATGGCGACATGCCGCCTCGTTATCGCAGCACTCCCGCTGTTAGTTGGAAGCTTATGCACTTTTGGGCAGGAGAATCGCGCACAGACCAGTGTTTCGGAGGCTTCGCGTAATATCCATCGCCGAGAACAATGGTTCGCGCAGGGCCGCACGTCCGGTCTCGAACCAGTCGCCAGCGCGCGGCATCACGCTCTGCGCCAAAAGATGGCAATGCGCCCATTTCGAAACATTCAGTTCGCCCGGCAAACATCCCCAACAAATGCGCTCGCAGGAGAATGGGTTCAGCTAGGTCCGGCGCCATTGATTTCAGACGCGAGCGGCGTCGGATTGCAGGACTATAACTTCGTCGACGGACGTGCGACCGCAGTAGCGATCGACCCTGCCGATTCGTCGGGAAACACGGTTTACATAGGCGGCGCATACGGAGGGGTTTGGAAATCATCTAACGCAGGACCGCTCAGTTCAAACCCGGGAGGTGTGGCATGGGTTCCGCTGACTGACAACGAGGCCACACTGGCCGTCGGGTCGATAGCGATTCAGCCCCAGCTAAGTAATCCGGATCCTGCCAAGAGCGTAATCCTGGTTGGCACAGGTGAGACGAACGGTTCTACGGATTCGTATTACGGACTCGGCCTCTTGCGCTCCCCCGATGGGGGCAACAGCTGGAAGCTGATCTCGAATGACGGTAGCCCGACCCCTCGATCATTTGCGGGATTGGGATTCAGCAAGATTGCATTCAGCACCAGCAATCCCAGTCTCGTTGTAGCAGCCGCAGCTGCCACGGCGGAAGGAATCACCGAGGGAAAAGAGAACCCTGTCTTAGCAAATCGAGGAATCTACTATTCCGCCGACGGCGGCGTTTCGTGGAATTACTCCATAATAAAAGACGCCAACACGATCACCGATCCCGCCTCCGTCAGCTCCGTTGTCTACAATGCTGCCGCGAATCAGTTCTTCGCCGCAGTCAGCCAACACGGCATTTACTCCTCCTCTGACGGAATCAGCTGGAGTCGGCTGGCCAACCAACCTGGTTCTTTAACTATTGCCTCTTGCCCTGCCCACATTGTTTCTGCAAGCGCGTGTCCCATCGTCCGCGGAGAGTTTGCCGTTGTGCCGAACCGGCTAGGACCAAAGGGTAAAGGCGAACTTTATTTGTGGTATGTCGACGCAAACGATAACGACGGCGGAATCTGGACGAGTACTGACGCAGGAACCACGTGGGTGCAGATTAACGAAAGTGGGATTACGTCGTGCGGCGACTTGCTCGGAGGCTGTGGAACATCTCAAGGTTTCTACAATCTCAGTCTAGCGGCGGTGCCCGATGGCTCGGCAACCGACCTTTATGCTGGGGCTGTGAACCTCTATAAATGCACAATCTCGGTCATCTCGCCGAATTGCAACGGCACTGGCGCAGGCACTTTCATTAACCTTACCCACGTCTACGGGTGCAGTTCGATCGCGAAGGTTCATCCCGCCCAGCACTCCATGGCGTCCATGTTGATCAATAACAACAATCAAGACCTGATGTATTTCGCCAATGACGGCGGAATCTACCGGGCGCTCGACGGCTACACGGGCCTTGTCAGCGGCGACTGTGGCGGCAGCAACCTGTTCGACAGCTTGAATCAAACTCTAGGCTCGATGTCTCAGCTGGTTTCATTTTCAGAATCTTCGAGAGCAACTCCCAGTCCCGACATCTTGTTGGCGGGCACGCAGGGTAATGGGTCACCAGCGACCGTGTCTGTGCAGAGCACTACAACATGGCAAAACGTCGATGCGGGAGACGGCGGCTATACGGCCATCAGCCCTGATGACGATAATACGTGGTTTGTCTCGAATCCCCCGGACTCGGTCTCAGGAGTGAATATTTTCACATGTGCTTCAGGAATCAGTTGCCACACTTTAGACTTTCTCAACAATGAGATCGTGAGCGGCACGACCGTCGGAGGCGATGCTGGCGCGTTCAACACTCCCTTCATATTGGATCCCCAAGATTCCCTTGAGATGCTGGTTGGAACCTGTCGGGTATGGAGGGGTCCGAGCGCAGGGGGATCGTTCACTGATTTAAGCTTCAATTTCGAAACTGGAGGCACGGGAATTTGCAGCGGCGCCGAGACAAATCTTGTACGGGCGTTGGCCGCTGGCGGGGCAAACGATGCGAACGGCTTCAGCAATGTAATTTATGCGGGAACCGAAGGAACCGGACCACTTTCGACGGGCCTGCCAACGGGAGGACACGTCTGGGTCAGCTCGAATGTTGCAGGCGGCCCCGCGACCTGGATCGACCAGACTGGCCCGATCAATCCAGGTAATTTCCCGATCTCATCCATTGCCGTTGACAGTTCGGACACGTCGGGTCTGACGGCGTATGCAACCGTCATGGGTTTTCATGTCTCGCACGTTTGGAAAACTATCGATGCCGGAGGCTCCTGGACTGATTTCACGGCGAATCTTCCCGATGCTCCAGCAAATGCGGTGACCGTAGATCCCGGCCTCACTCCTGACACGGGTACGGTCTACATAGCGACCGATGTGGGAGTATTTGTCAGCAGCACCGGAGCTGCGGACTGGGCCGAGGTTGGACCATCACCCAGCAGTAACAATCCCGGATTCTTGCCGAATGTCGCTGTGACCGCACTGCACATTTTCAACCCTGGCGGCGCACGTAGGCTTCGCGCCTCGACCTACGGGCGCGGTATTTGGGAACTTGCTGGCTTCAACCTAAGCCGTCCGATGCCCGCTGCTGTGAATGTCGGCACGCCCGGCACATCGCCACTAGTCACGTTCCAGCTAACCGCTGCCGCGTTCAATGGCCCAGTGAATCTCTTTTGCACCGTGCCCTCATACGCGCAGTGCTCCATCGCAGGCGGTGGGTCCGCTTTGTCGGTCAACGTGAGCCCGGGCAATCCGTTCACGTTTACGCTCACAATCAAGACAATGGCAAACGCGCCAACTGGCCCCTTCACCGTCGCGGTTCATGCGTCAGCGCCTGGATACACGACTGAAACGCAAAACTTACCGGTCACAGTCACAGGTGGCTTTAGTTTTTCAATCACGAACGGCTCCGGACCACAAACGGTTATTGCCGCCCAGACCGCGACTTACGCCTTGAACGTCGCACCCTCAGTTGGAAGCTTTCCGGATCCTGTGACGCTTTCGTGTTCTGGACTTCCGGTACAGAGCAACTGCTCATTTAGCCCCGCGACAGTCGGCGGAGGTAGTGGGGCCACGAGCGTCGTACTCACTCTGGCCACGCAGTCGGGGACGCCGCCAGGAACATATTCAAGAATCGCAGTGACTGGGACGTCTGGCTTCGTTAGTGCGACCGCTGAATTGACGCTCGTAGTACAAAGCGCGTTTAGCTTTTCCCTGTCGAATTCCGGTCCGGCGACGATAATCGCGGGAAATTCCGCAAGATATGACATCACAGTTACTCCTTCGTCTGGGACTTTCCCGAATGCAGTGGCGCTAACATTCTTAGGTTGCCCTCTCGGAACCACCTGCACGTTCGACACCGCCTCAACCGCGGCGAAGAGCGGAACAACTGACGTCTTTCTGACCGTCGCTACCACTGCATACCCGAACGGAACACCCCCGGGACCTTATTCAATAATGGTCATCGGAACATCAGGGTCGGAGACGCCGAACACCGTCGTCGCCTTTACCGTGCAGGCTGCTCCATTCAGCTTCTCAATGAGCAACTCCGGTCCCGCGACAATTGAAGTTGGATCTTCTGCAAAGTATGACGTCACCGTTACACCCTCCGGAAGCCCATTTCCGAATCCCGCCGTGCTGTCGGTAACTGGCTGCCCTTCGGCAGCTACCTGTTCCTTGAGTTCGACTGTAGTGCCGGCCGGGAGCGGCAGTACAGACGTTTTCGTTACGGTCACGACTGCTAGTGGGACCCCAACTGGCTCCCACTCAATTACCGTCTCTGGAATGTCCGGATCTCAGATTGCGAGCACCGTCATCTCTTTCATCGTGCACAGCAACACCTTCAGCTTTTCGATGACCAGCTCCGGCCCCGCCACGATCGCCGCTGGATCCTCCGGAAAATACGACATCACGCTTACGCCTTCCACTGGAACATTCCCAAATCCCGTGGCACTTGCCGTTACTGGGTGTCCTGCTTCAGCCAACTGCTCGCTGGACAACGCAACCGTCGCAGCAGGCAGCGCGACTACCGACGTTTTTCTTACCGTTGTAACAGTTGTGGGAACACCACCAGGTTCTTACACAATCGCAGTTAGCGGAACTTCCGGGACCCTTACTGCCAGTACAACTATCACTCTCTCGGTGATCGCATTTAACTTCGCAATGAGCAGTTCGGGTCCGGCGACCATCGCGATCGGATCGTCAGCGAAATATGACGTTACAATTACGCCGTCCGGTGGCACGTTTCCAAATCCCGTTGCGCTCACGTTCACTGGCTGTCCGGCGGTAAGCACTTGCTCGCTCAATACGGCGCAAGTGGCGGCCGGCAGCGGTACCAGCGATGTTTTCCTGACAGTCGCAACGACGTCTCTGGCGCTGCATTCTGAAAAAAGGCGGACGCGAATTTTGGTTTATGGCCTGGGGATGCCGCTCGGCATTCTGTGCATTTTCGGTGGGTTTGGTGTAGCGGGATCGCGCTGGACGTTACGAACGTTGCTTACGCTATTGGCGGTTGCCGCCTGTACTGGATGCGGCGGCCTTCAGGGAGGCTCCGCCGCTCCTGCCCCAAACCCTGGGACTCCTCCAGGAGTTTATACGATCACGGTGATTGGAACATCAGGATCGTTGACCGCCAATACAACGATCTCGCTAACGGTTCACTGAGGGGCATATCGCGGAGCCGACTTCGCTGGCCACCCAGACGAGGATCCTTCGACTTCGCTCAGGACAGGCTCTTGAGCCCGCGTGGGTTTGCCGCCCCGGGATTCTTCCTTGCCGTTAAGGCGTTCTGGTACGATCACGATTCAACAACCACAACGGAGGCTAACAGTGAAAACCGACTTTTCGGGAAGGCGTGTAGCCGTGCTCGGCGCCGGCAAAATGGGCGGGATATTGCTGAAGGTCCTCCTCGAAAAAGGGCTCCTTTCCCCAAAGCTAACCCGGGCGACTGTCCAGCATGAACAGCGGGCGCGTGAATTATCCGAAAAATTAGGAATTCCGGTCGGCATCGATAACCTCGCGGCAGTGAAAGATGCTGACGTCGTTCTCGTCTGCGTGAAGCCACAGGTGGTGAAAGAAGTATTGCAGGAGATTCGTGCGAATATTTCTCCAAAGCAGCTTTTTATTTCGGTGGCTGCTTCTGTCCCCACCGATCAGATTGAGAAAGCACTCGGCGCGGATGTGCGAGTGGTACGCGCCATGCCGAATACTCCAGCTTTGCTCGGATGCGGCATGACCGGTCTTTGCAAAGGAAAATTCGCCAGCGCACACGATGTAGAAGCCGCGTCCGCGCTTTTTAACGTCGTGGGAAAAACCGTCATCGTCGACGAGAAGCACATGGACGCCGTTACCGGCCTTTCAGCCAGCGGCCCGGCCTACATTTACATCATTCTGGAATCGCTCGCCGAGGCGGGAGTGAAAGTTGGCTTGCCGCGCGATATTGCAACGCTACTGGCTGCGCAGACCACGCTTGGCGCTGCGACGGTGGTGCTTGAGACCGGAGATCATCCCGCGTTGTTGAAAGATGCAGTGACGACTCCCGCAGGCTGCACCGTCGACGGCCTTATGGAATTGGAGGAAGGCAAGCTGCGAGTAACGTTGATCAAAGCCGTAGTCAAAGCCACGCAACGGGCGAAGGAATTGGCTTATGGATGATTGCATCTTCGCCCTATGCCGCAGAGTGTCGACCGAGAGCGAGGGATCTCTTCGAGGCTCCCTCTAACCGGGAAGGGCACGGCCTTTAGGCGGGCCGAAACCTCGATTTAGCACCGATTACGGCACGACTGAAAGTCGTGCCCTCCCACGAGTCCGCCCGCGTCCCATAAACGTATGCTCTATGCCGATTGGGAACTGCTTATCAGCGCTCCACGATGCTTTCGAGCGTCTCGTAAAATGCAGCATACGAAATCACAGCTGCATCGGATCCGTTAATTCTCGTCTCGCCCTTGGCGCGCAATGCTGCAACCGCAAAAGCCATGGCGACGCGGTGATCGCCAAAAGAATCCAGTTCGGCACCGTGGAGTTCCTGCCCACCGGGAATTTTCAGTCCATCTTCGAGTTCCTCAACGCGTGCGCCCATCGCGCGCAAATTGGTGGCGACGGCAGCGATGCGGTCTGACTCCTTCACTCGGAGCTCTCGTGCATCTCGAATCTCGATTCCATTCGCGGTATAAGGCGCGACTGCCGCTAGCACCGGAATTTCATCAATCAGCTCGGCGGAGTGCGCCCCTGAAATCGTCGCTCCAGTCAGGGCTTTGCCCTTGACTTGCACGGTTCCGATCAACTCTCCATGTTTTTCTTCCAGCTGAGTAACGGCGATACCAACGCCCATCCCGATCAGCACCTCCAGCAGGCGAGCCCGCGTGGGATTCATCAGCAAGGAATCGATAGCCAACTGCGACCCAGGAAATAACGCAGCAGCGCACAAAAAGAATGAAGCACTGGAAAGATCGCCGGGGATTTGAGCATCGATGGCGCGCAATTGCTGGCCTCCGACAATGCGCGATTCATTGCCTTGCTGCGTCACGACGGCGCCGAAGGCTCGCAGCGCAACCTCTCCATGATCGCGGGTACGGACTGACTCCCGAACGGTTGTTTCACCGGCCGCATAAAGCCCCGCAAAGAGCAAAGCAGTCTTCACCTGGGCGCTGGGGACGGGTGTCTCGTAGCTGATTGCTTTGAGAGAACCTCCGGCGACACGAAGAGGCGGGCGGCCACCGTCCGTAGACAAGAATCTTGCTCCCATCATTTCCAGCGGCTTAATGATGCGGGACATCGGGCGGCGCGACAAAGACTCATCGCCGATCAGGTCGCTGGCAAAGTCCTGACCCGCCAAAATCCCGCTCAACATGCGCATGGTCGAACCGGAGTTGCCGCAATCCAGTGGCGAGGCAGGTGCACGAAGTCTTAAATCCGTACCCTCAATTTCGACCGAGCCGTTTTTTTTTCGCCAGTTGACTCCCAGGGTCCTCAAACACCCTAAAGTGCTGGCGCAATCCGCCCCGGTGGAGAAATTTTCTAATTTCGATGTGCCGTTCGCGATGGCGCCAAGCATGGCGTAGCGATGCGAAATGGATTTGTCCCCGGGCAGACGGAGCGCGCCGGACACATTTCTGGCGGGCCGGATCACTACACTGGAATCTGATTTCATTGAGCTTTTAATATAAAGGATCGGAAGGGATATCGCGGGTTCGAACGGGAGGGCCCGACTTTCAGTCGGGCCGAGCTCTTACTTCCGGTGATACGGCCCGACTGAAAGTCGGGCCCTCCCGTTCGAGAAGCTGCATGCATGTCCCAAAGACGAGCGATTCTAAATAAGATCGCTGCTCTATATCACTCACACGGGTCTTAATGGACAGAATCGAAGAACTCCCGTAGAACCTGTCCCACTGCCTCCGGCCGCTCCCACGCGGCGTAATGACCTGCTCTCGGAATAATCTTCACCTGGCTGCCAGCAATGTTTTGCCGCATGAGCTCCGCTTCTGCCAAGCCCGACAAAACATCTTCCTCGCCAGTAACGATTAGCATGGGCACGGCGATTGTTTTCAGCGTTGCAACTGAATCGGGACGTTCGGCCATGCCTTGTTGCACCATGGCAACGTCTTCCGCCGACATTTTACGCATCATACGCAGCGCCCCATCCACAAGGTCCGGGCGCGTGTTGCGTATGGTGTCGCCCAGCAACTTGGGAATCATGCTCTCGAAGAATGGTTCTGTTCCGCGTTCCATTACTTCCGCGGCGCTCTTCAATCTTGCATTCCTAGCTTCGGGAGAATCGGCCTGCGCTTTTGTATTGCAAAGAATCAATGCCGACACCCGGTCACGATATCGCCGCAGAAATTCGAATAGCGCGTAGCCTCCAATTGAAACTCCTGCGAATGCCGCGCGCCGTATTCCTGCGTCGTCCATTACGCGAGCAATATCGGTTGCATGCTTGGCCATGGTGGCCGGACCGTCCCCCAAGCTAGACTCGCCATGTCCCCGAAGATCCGGAAGAATCAATCGATATGGGGTTAGTAACGATTGGGCAGCAGGCAGCCAAAACTCATGGTGAACAGGAAACGGATGCAATAGCACGACGGGAGGCCCGTCGCCAAGGACCTCGTAGAAAATCTCAGCATCGTCGCTCTTAATACGAGGCATTGTCGAAGAGGCGTGGAAATGCGGATTGAGAACTAGACTTAAGAATTGACGAATTTACGAATTTGCGAAATCGTAATGCGCAATCTTAAGTGTTCGTGACGGGTTGTCCTGCTGATTCGCTCAACATCAACGGCTCTTCCGGCATGACGATCCACGCAATCACATAGCCGATTAATGCGGCCCCGGGAGGCAGCAAGGCGGCAATTAACCACACAACCCGCACTAACGTGACGTCCAAATCGAAATATTCGGCAAAACCGGCGCATACCCCCGCGATCTGACGACCCGCCCGAGGACGCATAAGTCGTTTGCGCGAAATAACCGTTCCGATGCGCTTTCCACAATACGCGCACACGATCGCATCGTCCTGTATCACCTTTCCACAATAGTTGCAGTACACGGGTTTTCCCTCCTGTTAACCGCCGAAGGTTAACACTCAACAATAGATACGGTCGAGATCGGAATCAAGTTCCCCACTTTTATTCATTGTAAGGTTCCTTTAAGTATTTCCTCGCCTCGTCGGCGGATGTGGTGCTGCTGTCGGCCGCGACTACCAACTTATATTTTGTCATCGCGAGATCGCGTTTTTTCAAGAGATCATACATCTCGCCGGCCGCCAAGTTTGCCTTTTGCGCGATGTCCGGATCCGGCTGGGGCACCGAGACTGCCTGTTCATAAGCCGCTGCCGCCCCCACATCGTCTTTCTGACTGCGAAGAAGATCGCCCAGGGTGAGCGCGGCAATCTCGTAGTGCTGGCCCGGGTAGCCGCCCTCCGCACCCGCGCGCCAGACCTTGGCATAGACCGCAGCGGCTTCCTGTGCATGCCCTCCCGCCCGAAGCAAATTTCCCTCCTCAAGAGCCATTAGCATGTTTCTAGGATAGGCTGCGATCAGTTGCCTCACAATGGGAAGAGCTTCGTCAGAGCGGTGCTCCCGGCGCAGGAACAGAGCCAGAAGAATCCTGGCATCCACGGCGGTCTCTCCATTCCCGGTGGCGCATTCTCGAAGGAGTTGTATGCCCTTCTCTTTGTTGCCACCCAGTCCAGCCACGGCACCCGCTGATCTAAGCGCCCAGGGCAGACTTCCGACCACATAATTGTGCGTGCCTACCAGAAGTTTGGCTTCTGTATCTCCCGGAGCCAGTTCCAGAACACGCTCGTGATCGTGCCGGGCTCCAACCGCGTTGCGTAAGGCCGAGAACCAGGCATGCTCTACAAGCGCAGTGTACGTCGCAAACTCCGCGCGAGTAACGCCTCGTGTATAGAGAGCTTCGACATCGTTGGGATTAGCCGCCAGCCGGTTCTGTTCTATGGTCAACGCCCTCTTGACCAGGTCTTTTATCTGGGTCTGGGCTTGAAGACTGGCTGGACGATGCGCCGCCTTGATGAAACTGTCATTGGCGTACTCTCCTGTATTCAGCACTCCCATTCGATACAGCTCATGGAACAGAATAGCGGTGAGCAGGTGATTTATGGCGAATGCATCGTCCGGATGCCTTTTCAGAACCTGATCGAACTCTTGGACCGCCCGATCGTAATCAAGATTGTAAAAGTGGTCGAATGCAACCAGATTCAGTGGGTCTCTCGGCCGGAATGACAAGTTGTCGGTAGCCGGCGGATTCGCAGCCTGGCTCGCCGCGCATTCTGATGAACAGAATGCGAAGGAAAGGAAACAGCAAAGAGTCAGCCTCAGAATGTACGTGGATTTAATCGGAGTTCTCTCTGGCCGGAAGTATTGAGACTTTAGTTTATCCGATCAGGGACTGATCCCATGAGCCCGTCACAGCTCTTTTGGGAAGATGTTACTTCCCGATCGCTACTCCTAAGTATCCGTTACGACGATCTTCCCCACTGAAAGAGTAATTCTTGCCCGGTCATCTCTGCTGCTAAAGTCTGCGGCTCATAACCATATGAATATAAACGAGTTTTGTTTGATCCTTGTGGTCACAGGCTTGCGAATGGAAAGCTAAAGGTGAAACCGCATGTCTGAAGCCGTACCGAGTTCTCGGCAAGAATTCTGGCTCCGCCCCGCAATTGCGGCGACCTTACCGACGGCCGCCGCCAACGGAGACAGTTTGAAATCATGCATTCACTGCGCGACCGAGTTTATGGCTGGCTCCAGATTTTGCTACCTTTGCGGAGCGAAACGGGAGCTGGAGGCCGCCCCAAAACCATGGGTTCGGCACCACAGTTTCTCCCAGCTAATAGGAATTCGGTACCTACAGCAAAGGTTGGGGTTATCGATTCCCTCTCTGTGTGCCTTCCTTGCGGGAATCGGGTGCCTGATAGAGGCTCTCCGCGCAGGGTTCGTTTTTCGGGCCGAAACCCTCGCTGATTTTCAGGCGCTTCAGTTGGTGCGGATTGAGTGGCTCCTGGGCGCTGTCGCAGCGTTCTTGGCGGGTATAGCTGTCAAAGATGCCGGATCTCGCAAATAGCCTAGCCTGCCCAGATTTCCACTTTATTTTGTTTCTAGTAAATGCATGTGATTAATCGGGCCAACTCCGTGCCCGACTGTGTAAGCCCGAGCGATTGCCTCTCTTACGAATGCCTTCGCCAGCGACGTCGCGTCGACTAGGTCCCGACCCAGCGCGAGATGGCACGCTAAAGAGGTTGCGAAGGCACAGCCGGTCCCATGCGTGGACTTCGACCTGATGCGTTCAGCTAGGAAGAATTGTTGGTCGAAGCCGGATTTGTGGCTGCGACTGAGCAGGTCCGCCGGCTGATCCAAGTGGCCCCCGGTGATAATCACGGCGTCCGCTCCCATCTCGTGCAGCCGAGCCGCCGCCAGGCTCATCTCCTCCTCGTTCCCTACAGGTAATCCTGTAAGGACGGAGGCTTCCGACAGGTTCGGTGTAATGACTGCGGATAGGGAAATTAGCCTCTCCACAAGAACCGATATTCCAGCGTTGTCCAATAGGGCAGTGCCTGAGGTCGACCTGAGAATAGGGTCCAGGATAACGTTTGTTGGGCGGTTCTGGGTCAGGAAGTCGGCAACAACATTCGCACACTCCCCCGAACCCAACATCCCAATGTGGACGGCTGCAAACTGCACATCTGACGCTAGCTCGGATAGCGTCTCCTTCAGCAGGTCGGGAATCACCTCAACCCGGCGAACCCCCAAGCTAGACTGAACTGTCAAGGCCGTAATAGCCGCCACCCCGTAGCACCCGTGCGCGGCTAGTGTCTTAATGTCGGCGGTGACACCGGCGCCGGAAGATGAATCGAACCCGGCAATGGTCAATACGACAGGCCGATTTGCAGTCATAGCCGCAATCTATCCGAAATGGAACTAACCCGCCCAACTAAATAGTTAGTGCATGGTCTTGCTAAAAAAATGCTGTACCGCGCTGAAAACAAACGAAAAACAAAAGTTTCCCATGCAACTCCAACAAAACATTGGATCCTGTCATATTTTCTCGGCCGTTCAAAACTAATGTTTACTCATTTATAAACAGCTAAGTACTTGTCAGGACTAGGTATGACGTCATTTGCTAATGATATACAACAAGTTATGTACGGTATCTATAACTCGGCGGTTACGTTCGTACAGGGCTTTTCGGATTGACATGCGGACCTTAGACCCATAGCATTTCACCTAACGTTAACGCGAACTGCCATAACCGGGGAGGCAAGACTTTTAGAGATGCGAGGTGACTGAATGCGAAGATACATTGCTCGTGGACTGGCGATCATGATTCTCGCCAGCTTGGGAGCGGCTCAGGGGCCAACCAGCTTAGAGTCGAGCAACACCCGAAATACAAAAACTAAGATATCTCAGAACAGTGATCAGCAGGTCGTCGTGCAGAAGGCAGTCCAGTCCAAGCCGTTTCAGGTAGGGACGGCTTCCTGGTATGGCGACTATTTCGACGGCAAGCAGACAGCCAGCGGTGAGCCCTATAACATGTACGACCTAACGGCGGCACATCCTAGCCTTCCATTGGGGACGTGGGTAAAGGTAACGAATTTAAGGAACCGCAAGGTCGTTTTCGTACGAATTAACGACCGTGGGCCAGTCGTTCCAGGGCGGATCATCGACCTGTCGTACAGCGCCGCCAAAGTGCTGCATTTCAAGGATCAGGGAATCCAAAAAGTACGCCTAGATGTGGTCCACCCGCAAATGATGGCGGCCCTTACCCCGCTGGAACATTAAGGGCGGGGGGTCTATACTCCTGACGGGATGGATCCTCGCGAAAAATTGATCGTGGCCTTGGATGTGTCCACCGCAGCCGCCGCACGTAAGATTGTGGCGGCTATCGGAGACGCCGCTGCCACCTACAAAGTTGGCCTTCAGCTGTACACCGCCGAGGGCTCTCGGATTGTCGGGGAGCTGATTTCCTCGAGGCGGCAAGTATTCCTAGACCTCAAATACCACGACATTCCCAATACAGTCGCGGCAGCGGTCCGTGAGGCCGCCGAGCTAGGGGTCGTGATGCTAACGGTTCACGCTCTGGGTGGCCCAAGGATGGTCCGCGCAGCGACGGAGGCCGCCTCCGCAGTCAATCCCCGAGTTAAAGTAGTGGCTGTAACGGTCCTGACTAGCATGGATGAGCCGGAACTCACTCACGTCGGCATCCAGGGCGGCATCTTAAGCGAAGTGATGCGGCTAGGTAGCCTGGCGGCTGCGGAAGGCTGCCACGGAGTAGTAGCCTCGGCTCGGGAGGCGTCTGAGGTCCGCAGGCATTTCGGGGAAGACTTTCTTATCATAACTCCTGGGGTTCGACCTGAGGGCACCGCACACGGAGATCAGGCAAGGGTTGTAACCCCTGCACAGGCAATTTCGGCGGGGGCAAGCCACATTGTGGTCGGCCGGCCGATCATCGAGGCCGCTGATCCATCCCAAGCTGCAAGAGAAATCCTCGCCCAAATGGAAAGCGCTCTATCGGTAAATTCATAGGCTTGCCCAAGTTGTTAATGGTAGGGCCAAAGTCTCGCTGGTCTCAGAGTTTTTCGTAGAATTCACAGGCCGAGCACGAAATAAAAACTCCCCCGGGGACGCCGCGTTCGCGATCCTTAACCCGCTTTACAATTCGGGTGGATTTGCCACATTTGGGGCAATCCGTGCTTTTGGAGGTGTCCATCACCTTCTTACGGTCCGCAGTCTTTGCAATCTTTGCCATGTCTTCTCCTGATAAGTTCACGCAGGGACAGCAGTCCTCAGCTGCCCGGCTACTTAGAATGTGTGGGGTGGTCGAGCTGCGCTCGACTGAACAGCCGCCCTCTGCTGTCCCGACGCGTTTCCTGTTGCTTACTAATCTTACCTCAGGATGGTGAAAAGCGTCTTGACAGGACTCTCCGTCACTTTTAATGTAATGACTGATGCTGACTAGCCGCCATCACCACCATCACCATCACGCGCACTGCGTGCGGGTGGGTGTGTTTGGCTGAGTCAGTTCAGATTCATATTCAGCAATCACAAGATCCGGCCCGCTGACGCGAAGACGCTCAGCGGGCTTTTTTGTTTGCGAGGCATAGTCCTCAGAGGGAAGAACTATATGAATGTGGAGATCGATTTTGACAAGATGCAGGGATTGACGCCGGCGATCGTCCAGGACGCGGACAATAACGACGTCCTGATGGTGGGGTTTATGAATCAAGAAGCGTGGGCGCGGACGCGAGAAACCGGCTACGTGACCTTCTACAGCCGCAGTCGAAATACTCTTTGGACGAAGGGCGAAACATCCGGCAATAAGTTGAGAGTGCTTTCAGCCATGACGGATTGCGATCGCGACACTCTGCTGCTTCGAGTCAATGTCGAAGGCGCCGGAGTCGTTTGCCACGAAGGCACTCGGTCCTGTTTCACCAAAGAGATTGATCTGAAGCCGGCAGTCGATTCCGCGGAGACCAGACGATGAAAATCCGCATCGGCATTCCTAAAGGCAGCTTACAGGACGCCACTTTGCAGCTCTTTGCGCAGGCTGGCCTTCCGATACAAGTCAGCGCCCGTTCCTATTTCGCATCTACGGCTGACCCTGAAATCGAGTGCCTGCTCATTCGAGCCCAGGAAATGGCGCGATACGTCGAGCACGGCGCGCTGGACGCGGGTCTTACCGGATTTGATTGGGTGATCGAGAGCGGCCTGCAAGTAGAGACGGTCGCAAACCTTAGTTATAACAAGCAAAGCCGCGGGAAGGTGAAGTGGGTGTTGGCGGTTCCGGAGGATTCGCGGTTTCACCAGCCCAAAGATCTCGATGGATGCATTATCGCCACGGAATTGGTGAATGTGACGAAGAGTTATTTCCGCAGCCGCGACGTTGAGGTCAAAGTTGAATTTTCCTGGGGCGCAACCGAGGTAAAACCTCCGATGCTCGCCGACGCCATCGTCGAAGTCACTGAGACTGGCAGTTCACTTAGAGCGAATCATCTTCGCATCATTGAAACAGTTCTCGAATCGAATACACAAATCATCGCCAACAAGGCCGCGTGGACGGATGTTGCAAAGCGCCGAAAAATCGAGAATCTGGGAATGATGTTGCGTGGCGCCATGGAGGCGAAAGAGAGAGTCGGACTTATGCTGAATGTCCGCAAGGAACATCTCGACGGAGTGTTGTCAGTGCTTCCCGCGTTGAAGCGGCCGACAATCTCGACGCTAAGCGATCCTGAGTGGCTTGCGGTGAATACGGTAATTGAGGAAGCAACGGCTTGGGAAGTGATTCCCCGGCTAAAAGAGGCCAAAGCTCAGGGGATCGTTGAATATCCGTTAAACAAGGTGGTGATGTAATGCGGATACTCTCGGGCCGCGCGGCAGCCGCGCATGTCTGCACTCTTGCGGAACGTGGCTCTCACCTCGCGGACGTCGAGCCCGTAGTGCGAGAAATTGTGGATGATGTCCGCCGCAGCGGAGACGAATCTCTGCGCGATTACGCGGAACGGTGGGATGGCCTGGAAAAAGACTGTTCTTTAAAAGTGACGCAGCGCGAAATTCAGGAATCGTGGGACGCTTCCCCAGCGCGTTTGCGGTCTGCTTTGCGGGAAGCGGCAAAAAATATTCGGGAATTCTGTGAATGGCAAAAACCGAAAGGGTGGAAACGCAGTTCGGGCGGAGTGTCAGTTGGGCAGATAGTTCAGCCCCTTGATTCGGTTGGATGTTACGTCCCAGGTGGCCGGCATCCGCTGGCTTCGACCATGCTCATGACCGTTATTCCGGCGCAAGTCGCTGGGGTCAAGAATATTCGAATCGTTTCTCCGAACCCGCGTCCCGAGGTGCTCGCCGTCGCCGCCATGCAGGGCGTCCGCGAGTTCTATCGAGTGGGCGGCGCACAAGCGATCGCGGCGCTGGCCTATGGCACCCAAAGCATTCCTCGCGTGGATAAAATCGTTGGACCCGGCAACAGCTACGTCACCGCGGCAAAAAAATTGGTTTCCTTCGATTGCGCCATCGATTTTCTTGCGGGTCCAACTGAGATCGTCGTCTTGAGTGATACCGGTAGACCCGAATTCATCGCGGCGGATTTAGTGGCGCAGGCAGAACATGATCCGGAAACGCTGGCGATTTTCATCACGACATCTCGGCCGTTGGGAAAGGCCGTAACGGAACGAGCGGATAAATTCAGCGCCTCTAACTCGATTGCGCGGGAATCGTTAAGCCGCAACGGAGCCGTTCTCATCGCGGGATCTGGGGAAATAGCGATTGATTGGGCAAATGCGATTGCGCCGGAACACATTACCGTCGAGCGAAAGTATCTGCCATTCATCCGCAACGCGGGTTCGATATTTGTAGGCGACTATTCGGCGCAAGCTGCGGGCGACTACGCGTCGGGACCCAATCACGTCTTGCCGACGGCTGGCGTCGCCCGATTTCGCGGAGGATTAAGCGTCTTAGACTTTGTGAAAATTATCACGGTGCAAGAACTGTCGGCGAAGGGATTGCGACGTCTGGCTCCTGCGATCGAATGCCTGGCAGAAATCGAAGGACTGGTGGCACATGCAGAATCCATCGCTGTGAGGACTCGCCATGCTTAAGCCACGAGAGGCAGTGCGCACCTTAAAGTCATATCACCCGCCACTTGGGAACAGGCAGGGCTTGCGGCTGGATTTCAACGAGAACACCGTCGGTTGCTCACCGCGTGTGATGCAAAAGCTGCGAGCGTTGGACGTCGAGCAATTGGCGCGGTATCCGGAGCGGGCGCCACTCGAGGCGACCGTCGCCGCGCACTTAGGAATCCGTCCCGAAGAATTGCTGCTCACGAACGGAACCGACGAAGCCATCCACCTGGTCTGCGAAACCTATCTCGAGCCTGGCGACGAGGCCATCATTGTTGTTCCGACCTTTTCCATGTACGAGATTTATGCCGCCGCGACAGGGGCCAAGGTAATTGCAGTTCCCGCAGTCGAACAGTTCCGTTTTCCGTCGGAAAATGTTCTTTCTCACGTCAAGGAGCGTACGCGCCTGGTGGCAATCGCGAATCCCAATAATCCTACTGGAGCGTTGGCGTCTCGAAAAGATTTGTTGACGATCGCAGAGCACGCACCGAATGCAGCGCTTCTGGTTGACGAAGCATATTTTGAATTTTGCGGCGAAACGCTGATGCCCGAGTTTCGAAAATTCCCGAACCTGTTTGTGTCAAGAACATTTTCCAAGGCTTATGGTTTGGCCGGACTTCGAATCGGCGTGCTGGCTGGCCATCCTGATCAAATGCACTTCGTACGCCCGGTAAGTTCTCCTTATAACGTGAACTCGGTCGCCCTAGCGTGCCTCCCGGAGGCCCTGGCCGACCAGGCCTATGTTCGCAGCTACGTCGATGAAGTGCGGAGCGGACGTGATCGAATGGAGCGGGAACTTAAGGAGTGGGGCGTGAGGTATTGGCCCAGTCACGCGAATTTTGTGCTGATGTATTTAGGCGTGCAAGGGCAAGCATTTATTTCCGCGATGCGCGAACGCGGAATACTGGTGCGAGACCGCTCGGGCGATCAAGGATGTGCCGGCTGCGTCCGCATTACGCTGGGTTCGAAACAGCAAACTGATCAAATGCTCGCGGCGCTGCGGGAGGCCTTCGAAGAGATCGGAATCGGGCAGAAGGTGGGCGGATGAGAAAGGCGTCCATCAAGAGAACGACCAAGGAAACCGATATCGCGCTCTCTTTGAACATCGACGGCAAAGGGCGCTACAAGATCGCGACCGGCATACGTTTTTTTGATCACATGCTGGAACTATTCGCGCACCACGGCGCTTTCGATTTGAACCTTACCGCAAAGGGCGACTTGGATGTCGACCAACATCACACCGTGGAAGATGTGGGGATTGCGCTGGGACAGGCCTTCGCCGAAGCGTTGGGTAGCAAACGCGGTATTTTGCGCGCTGGATATTTTGTAATGCCGATGGATGAAACTCTGGCGCTCGCCGCAGTCGATTTTTCAGGACGTACCGCCGCTGTGATAGATGCCAAAGTGAAAACTCGACTGGTTGGGGACTTGCAATCTGAACTGGTGTTTGATTTTTTTGAAGGATTCGCCCGCGGCGCGCACGCCAACGTACACGCGCGCGTTCTTTATGGCCGCTCCAATCACCATAAGATCGAAGCAATCTTTAAGGGTTTTGCCCGAGCGTTGCGAGCGGCATGTTGGCGAGACCGCCAAATGAAGCGCCTGTTGCCTAGCACGAAGGGGTTACTCTGATGATCGCCGTCGTAGACTACCGCGCTGGAAATCTTACATCGGTCAAGAAGGCTCTCGACAAGGTCGGCGCCGATTCCGTCATCACAGCCGACCCTAAGATCGTTTCGCAAGCGGAAAAGATCGTATTACCCGGTGTAGGTCACTTTTCCGCAACTTCACATTTGACAGATTCGGGCTTGCGCGATGCCATCGTCAATGCCATCCAGCGCGGCGTCCCGTTCCTCGGAATCTGCGTCGGATTGCAATGGATGCTCGAATCGAGTGAAGAAGCTCCAGACGTTCCGGGCCTCGGAATATGGCCAGGTGAATGCGTGCGATTCCCGGCCTCCGTAAAGTCACCGCATGTAGGCTGGAATCAGTTGGAACTTCGCGACAAGCCGTCGCGATTAGTGCAAGGAATCCCATCTGGATCGTATGTCTACTTCACGCACTCTTATCGTGTTCCGTTACTGGCCAACACAGTTGCTGAATGTGAATATGGCGGAAGGTTTTCAGCCGTTGTAGAACAAGACCATTTGTTCGGAGTGCAGTTCCATCCGGAGAAATCGGGGACAATAGGATTGACGCTGCTGAATAATTTTTGCTCTCTGAGCACCTCAAGGGATTGTGACCCAATAATCTTAACGGAACAGAATGCTGACTAAACGCATTATCGCGTGCCTCGACGTCGATGCGGGCCGAGTTGTAAAAGGTGTTCGATTCCTGAATCTCAAAGACGCCGGAGACCCAGCTGAGTTGGCATCCGCTCATAGCGAAGCCGGAGCGGACGAAGTCGTTTTGCTGGACATCACCGCGACCCATGAAAAGCGAAACACGCTGCTAGAAACCGTCCGCCGGACGGCACGTCAATTGTTTATTCCTTTCACTGTTGGTGGGGGCGTTCGAACTCTTGAAGATGCGGGAGCGATCTTCGATGCGGGTGCGGACAAGATCAGTATGAATTCCGCAGCCATTGCGAATCCCAGTTTAATCACGGAGATCGCCAACCGTTTCGGTTCGCAAGCCGCAATTGTGGCGATCGATGCCAAGCGCAATTACAACGATAATGGGAAGACCGACGGATTCGAAGCCTGGGTACAAGGCGGACGCAAGCAGACGGGTCACGATGCTGTAACTTGGGCCAGGCAGGCCGAAGACCGCGGAGCGGGAGAAATATTGCTGACTTCAATGGATCGGGACGGTACTGGGCAGGGATTCGACTGTGCCCTGACCAAAGCGGTTGCCGATGCTGTGAGAATCCCGGTCATCGCTTCCGGCGGCGCGGGTAGCGCACAACACTTTACCGAGGTTTTCCAGCATGGACATGCCGATGCTGCACTCGCTGCATCGATCTTTCACTTCGGGTTAAGGTCAATTTCAGAACTCAAACAGCAACTGCAGAATGCAGGGATCCCAATGAGGTGCGCGTGCTGATTCCATCAATTGATTTAATGGGCGGCAAGATCGTTCAGTTGCTGCAAGGCAGAAAGAAAGCGTTGGAATTCGACAACTTTGAAGAGTGGATCGTGCGCTTCTCGAAGTTTCCTGTGGTGCAATTAATCGATCTCGATGCAGCTATTGGAACTGGGACCAATTACGCTCTTCTGCAACAGTTTCTAGATCGGCTTCCATGCCAGGTAGGCGGCGGAATTCGCTCTATCGAGACTGCTCGTCAAATCCTCGACATGGGAGCACGACGAGTGATTCTGGGATCAACCTTGATCCATGATGGAAAAATAAATATGTCATTTGTCCAGGATATTTCGGGTTCGCTGGGGAGCGATCGGTTGGTTTTTGCCCTCGACTCCAAGGGTGGAAAAGTTGCGATCAAGGGGTGGCGCGAGCTGACTTCAATCCTGCCGTTCGATATGATCACGGCGCTCGATTCCTATTGCGATGCTTTTTTATATACTCACATCGAGACCGAAGGCATGATGCAAGGCATTCCCTTCGAGGCCGTGCTGCCTCTACGGGCTGCTACATCCAAACAACTGATCGTAGCGGGAGGGATTTCCACGAACGAGGAAGTAGAGGAACTGCAACAGATCGGCGTGGACGCAGTCGTTGGAATGGCGGTATACACGGGTAAGTTAAACCTCGAAATTCCTGTCGCACGGACTGCCGCTCCGACTCGACTCGTAAACGGACTGGAGGTCTTCGATGTACCGCGCGGGTCTCAACCCATGACAAGTAAACGAGTGAAAGAACTCGAGTCCGAATGAGTAACCCTGAAAGATTCGCTCCCGGTTGGCCTGGCATCCCGCCACGCTGGACGTCCAGCACCAAGACTGGAGTTGGAACTGCGCTCAACCAGCACAGCCGGGTATGGTTCACTCTCAGCCACGGAATCCTCAATGAGATTTATTTTCCGCGCGTCGATATGGCTTGCACGCGCGATCTGGGGCTGATCGTAACTGACGGCAAAGATTTTTTTTCAGAGGAGAAGCGACACTGCACTTTCGTGAGTTCGGCTGCCGTGCCGGGAACGCCGGTCTACAAGCTTACCAACACCGATATGCGGGGCAGATATCGGATCGAAAAGGAAATACTCACTGATCCGTATCGCAACGTCGTGTTGCAGAAGGTTCGCTTCGTACCTCTACAAGGAACCATTGCGGACTATCACTTGTACGCTTTGCTCTCGCCACACCTTGGCAACTGCGGCTATGGCAATACGGGATGGATTGGCGACTATAAAGGCATCCCCATGTTTTTTGCTGAGCATGATGGAACAACGCTGGCTCTCGCGTGTTCGACGTCGTGGCGAAAAATGTCAGTCGGTTTTGTAGGTTATTCAGATGGATGGCAGGATCTTGCCCGAAACTACCAAATGACATGGGATTACACACGCGCTGAGAACGGAAACATCGCCCTCACCGGCGAGATTGATTTGGGGGCCTGTGACGGCGAATTCGTCATGGCCGTCGGCTTCGGCGGCATTTGGGCAGAAGCGGGACAACAGGCGCGTGCGACATTACTGGACGAATATGACGATCTTCGCCGGCACTACCAGCGGCACTGGATGGCTTGGCAGGACAGCCTATTGAAGCTTGACGAACCCCAGCGTGAGCGCGACTTGTATCGAGCTAGCGCGGCGGTGTTACGGACGCATGAGTCAAAAGACTTTTTGGGCGGCATTATCGCCAGCCTTTCTATTCCGTGGGGATTCAATAAGGGCGACGAAGATCTCGGTGGTTATCATCTCGTGTGGCCTCGCGATCTAGTCGAGTCAGCGAGCGGCTTACTGGCCGCTGGCGCGGCAGCGGATGCGGTTCGCGTGCTTCGCTACCTTGAGTCCACTCAAGAGGCTGATGGTCATTGGGCTCAGAACATGTGGCTTGATGGACGCCCATATTGGAGCGGTTTGCAGATGGATGAGACCGCACTCCCCATTCTGCTGATCGACTTGTTGCGCCGCGAAGCGTCGCAGGCTTTGGGAGATCTGAAGCGCTGGTGGGCCGTCGTTCGTCCAGCCGCGTCCTTCCTTGTCCGGAACGGTCCCGTTACTCAGCAAGATCGTTGGGAAGAAGATGCGGGTTACTCCCCATTCACCCTGGCTGCCGAGATTTCATCGCTGTTGGCTGCGGCTGATTTGGCAGACGCAGTCGGCGAGAAGAAAATCGCAACCTATTTGCGCGAGACGGCCGATTCATGGAATGACAACGTAGAGCGATGGGTCTATATCACGAACACTGAACTGGCAAAAAGAGTCGGCGTAGAGGGGTATTACGTCCGCATCGCTCCGCCGGAAAGCGAGGGTGCGGCATCGCCACTCGAAGGATTTGTACCTATCAAGAACCGGCCACCCGGCATGAGTTCCGAATCAGCTGAGGAACTCATCAGCCCCGACGCACTTGCGCTGGTGCGATTTGGATTGCGTGCGCCCGACGACCCGCGCATTCTCAATACCATCAAAGTCATCGATGCCCTGTTGCAAGTAAAGTTACTCCAAGGACCATGCTGGTATCGCTACAACGGCGATGGCTATGGCGAGCATGAAGACGGATCTCCCTTCGATGGCACGGGGATTGGAAGACCATGGCCATTGCTGGCTGGCGAACGCGCTCATTACGAACTGGCGGCCGGACATCGGCAAATGGCCGAGGACTTATTGAAAGTGATGGAGGATTCAACCAAAGACACCCGCTTGATTCCGGAGCAGGTTTGGGATGCGCCTGATATCCCGGAGCGGGAACTATTTTTCGGCCAGCCTACCGGTTCTGCGTGCCCCTTGGTGTGGGCCCATTCCGAATACATCAAACTGCGGCGGTCGTTAAGGGATGGAAAGATTTTTGACCAAGCTCCACAACCCGTGCAGCGATATGTCGTCCAGAATACAAAATCTACCTATTTCGGATGGCGATACAACAATAAGCCCCGAAGCATGCCCCCAGGAAAACAGTTGCGGTTGGCTTTGTTGTCTCCGGCTCGGGTACATTGGAGTTTTGACAACTGGTGGACGGTTCGGGATACAGACACACGAAACACTGGCTTGGGTTTGCATACAGCCGATCTGCCCAGCAACAAGTTGGCTCCAGGCTCGGTAATCGTCTTTACTTTTTTCTGGACTGAAGTGCAGCAGTGGGAAGGAACAGATTTTTCAGTAGTCGTTGAGAACGGTTGATCGGACGCGAACTACTGTTTCCTTACTCTCCCGTATAGATGAGTTCCACAACGGTGCAGTCGTCATTCAGCGGTGTACCGCCGCAAAAATCCGCGACTGCGGAAAAAATATCGTCGAGACTTCCCTTCTTGGCCGCAAGTTCGAGACGTTCGTTATCGAAAAAGTCTCCGCGTGCGTTTTCAGCTTCCGTTACACCGTCAGTGACCATAACCAGCCGATCACCTGGATGCAAATTGCAGCGATCGCTCTCGTACGTCGCATCGGCTAACAGTCCAACTGGCAAGTTGCCGTGTCCGGGACGAATGATTTCGTGATTGCAAACCAACAGCGGAGGCACGTGGCCGCAATTCACGTACTCCAATTCTCCGTCGCGCCGGATGCGGGCGATGATCACCGTGGCATACTTCTCTCCAATATGTTTGTAAGTAAAAAAACGGTTGACCGCAGCCATGATTTCGGTCAAGGGCATGCGCGCAACAAGCTGCGAGTAAATCATCCCTTGCAAAGTCGAAGCCAAAAGCGCAGCGGAAACACCCTTTCCACTTACGTCTGCCAGAACAACGGTCAACCCGTCCTCTGTATTCACCGCATCAAAAAAATCGCCCCCAATTTCCTTGCAGGAAAGATTCCTGCCGTCGAGACGGGCGAACGGAACCTCGGGGATAGTTACGCCCATCAAGCCCTGTTGAATCGTTGCCGCGATCGAAAGTTCCTGTTGGTAACGGCGTGAGGTCTCTTCCGCCTGAACTAGTCGGGCGTTTTCGATCAAGGAAGCGGCTTCAGTCGCGATCGCGTGCAGAATGTTATTGCTCACGGTCGAGATATCGCGGGAAGCAAATCGAGAATCAACATACAGCGCTCCCATTACTTCGGCGGACGTCGAGGGCGACGCTTCCGCCGTTTCCCGGCTCGTTTGCACCTGCGGCTTGCGTAATGGAACGCAGATTACGGTTCGCAGATCGTAAGCGACAATGCTTTGACGTCCCGAAAGATCGAGCGAGCGGCTGGTGTCTGTGAGAACGAACTCGGAATTCGATTTCAATGCGTCGTCAAGAATTGAATGGGAAATTGTCTTGTCGTCGAGCAGCGGTTCACCTTTGGCATTGCGCCCAGCAGCTAACCGAAGATTCCCGTCTGCACCTTTCATGAAAACGTAAGCGCGCTCGCCGCGAGTCAGTTTCAGGGTCACGTCGAGCAGTGACATGAGGATTTCATCCAACACACCGATGGTATTAAGTTTCCGCGCGGCTTCCAGGAAGAGGGTCAGCTTTTCGAGATCGGTGGTCTCATCTGAGATGTGGATTCCAGAAATCTGGCTTAGAAAATCTCGAGCGGTGTTAGAGGTTTCATGCTGCGGGTTGAAGACCACATAAACCGTCTCGCGAACTCCAAATTCCAGGCGGTCGTTTCTCTCCAGCGCCTTACGCTCAATACGTTCTCCGTTGACGAACGTCCCGTGCTTGCTGCCCTGGTCAACTACGCAGAACTGACCGTTTTCCGAAACGATAAGCGCATGCTCCCGAGAGACCCGCGGATCGGCAATAACCAAATCCTTGTCTACCTTGCGGCCCACGGTGAAAGGACTGTGATCAAGATTTATGGTGCGTTGCTCATTGCCCTGCACAAAGACCAGCGTCGGGAATACCCCGGAGCCTGGTTTCGATCCCGGATTGGCTATGGCTGAGTAGCTCATGGAAGCTTGAAACGTTCCTAAGGTTAACAGAAAAATCAGGGACAAAGGCAGGCGGACCCGTGCCTATCTCACTTCGGGGCCCGTATCGGCTCAATTCAGCGCAGCTCAGCGGCGACCGGGGATGCGCGATTGGAAGGCAAGATTTGAAAAGCGTATTGAATCAAAAGACCAAGCACAGCAAACGGGATCGCCATGCTTGTGTAGAAGGGTAGCGCCCAGGCCTGCTGTACCCGAGCCGCCGGCAAAATGAACGAAGCGATCGTCAGGGCTAAAGCCGCAACCCAGGGCCAGAAGATGGCGGACGCGGCTAGAATCCATACAATGCGCGTGAGAGGGCTCTGGCTGTATAGATCACGGGCGTGAAGTATGAGAATAAGGACAGCCGGCAACAACAATACTTGGTTGTAAGTTGAAACGGTTGGAATTATCAACAAAGTGACGGCAAGAACCAATGCAAAAACCAAAACAAACCGAGGAGACTGGTCTGACTCGTGGCGCAGGCGCCAGCACACCGCTGCTGTCATCAACACAAACACCCCTGCCAACACCGGTCCCCATTTGGCGTTCGTGAGACCGTCGAGCAAGGAAGCGGCATGGGTATATTGTCGGTAGGCAACCACAGCACGCAGGAACTCTTTTGGCCACCCGGGCAAAAACCATTCTCCCGCGGCGAACAGAATTCCAACCGTAGCAAAGAATCCCCAGACAAAGGCTTTCCGGTGGCGCCAGTCGCTAACTGACCACAATGTCAACCACGCCACCAGAGGCATAACGAGCTGAGGCTTAATAGTGGCGAAACCGAGCACAACCCCAGCAACCCCGAACTTTTCGTTCACAAGAAGCAGAACACACGTTGCAACCAATGCCGCGATCAACAAAGTAAATTGTTCAAGCTTGACGCCTTGTATGAATTGAAAGCTGCTCAGGCTGAGAAGCAACAGAATCGCAACAGTGGATGTACGCGCCTTCCATCGCAACGCTCGAAGCCACAGCAGGAGACTCCATGCGTAGATTATGCAGAGGAACCAGAAAAATCCCTTTGAGACCTCGCTAAACGGAAGATTCACAACCGGCGCAAGCAGAAAAATAATGTATATCGGGTAGGCGAATGCTTGTTGATCCTGTGGATCGCCCGCACGCGAAGGATCGATGGCGCGGCCGTAGTAGCCGCGCTGGATCTCGCTCGTGATGTCGGGGCGATATGGATCACGGCCATGCAACAGAAGCTCTCGGGCGCCAAGCCATCGCGGATATAGATCGGAAAGGTTGCCGCGAGGGTGATCGTGAGCAGCGGCATCAACGATTTGATGGGGGATGAGGATTCGCTGGACATAGAACCACATGCTCCAGGCCAAAAGAAGGGCCAGCATTACATTGACTGTGGAGTTTCGAAGCAATGGAGACGTCATGTTACAACTTAGGCGGACAAAGTTAAGTGCGATTACGGATTCTTATCTCGGGCGCGATTGGATTGACAAGCGGCACGTTCTGCTCGTTCTTAATGATTCACTTCCATCTCGGGGCGGCCGATTTCAGTTGGGCGATCCAGGTAGCACGGGATTTGCTGGCTCATCAAAACCCGTATGCGAACCCGCGGCAATTGTATCCGCTGACTGCCGCTATTTTTGGATTGCCATTTGTACTTCTTCGCCCCGAGCTCGCCGCAGGAACTTTCTACGGCATCAGCTCCGCCCTTCTGGCGTTCGGTCTCACGAAAAACGGCTACCAGCGGTTGCTGATCTTCCTCGCGTACCCATATTGGGCGGGCATTTTAACAGCCCAGTGGCCCCCCATCATCATGGCGGGCGCTTTCCTGCCGCTTCTTCTGCCAGCGGCGCTCGTAAAGCCACAGCTGGGATTGCCGCTGCTGCTCACCAATTTGAACCGGCTTGGTGCTCTGGCCTGCTTGGCTGTTTTATTCCTCAGTCTCGCAATTATGCCGCAGTGGCCGGTCTTTTGGATCTCAAGCATCAGTCACTACGACCGATTCATTCCGCTATTGGTTTTCCCCGGACCGCTGCTCGCACTGGCCTTACTGAGATATCGCGACCGTGACGCACATCTATTCCTACTGATGGCGATTATGCCTCAACGGTGGTTTTACGACACCTTCATTTTGTGGCTCATCCCGAAAACGCGGCGGCAAATCATTTGGACAGTATTCTTCAGTTGGTTCGTTGGGATCTGGCGTTGGTACCACATGCCTCATAGCTTTACTCAAGTAGGCCGGTGGGCGGTGCTATTCCTCTATTTTCCCGTGCTGTGGACGATTATGTCGCGCCCTAAAGATGCAGTCGAACCGGGCGGCGAGGGTCATGGATTGTGAAGATAACCGATGAAGCATCGGCTTCCTATTTGCGAGGATCCTTAGATTGACAATTTCGAAATTGGCAATTGATTCGAGGTTAAAGAGGTGCAGCTCAATCCACTATTGGGTTACCGCGCTCTTAATTCTCGGCCTCGTGCCATTGCTCAAGAGGTTTAACCTGCCCGTTAACTTTACGTGGGGAGTACTGGGCGCCTTTTATTTGCTGCTGTCCATGCAAGCAGTCTTCCTCGCAGCTCTCTTATGCCTTCTGGGATTCGAGCCGAAAAAAACATTTCGGCCTACGTTGCACCGATTCAAGGACGAGAAACTGCGAATCCTGCCAGTATTAGCCTTCTTATTGGTTCTTTGCATGGTACTACCTTGGCGGATAGCGTTGGTGTTGACGGTAGACACGGTTGTGCTCCTGGAATTCTTTCACAGGATTTCTCCCGGAACCCGAATGATGGCGATACGCTCGGTGACGCTGCCCGCCCTGTATTTACTGATCGGTTGGGTGCTGGTATTCGCGTACAACGACATCATCGTCTCGGCCCGTTTCTTCGCCGCCAAAGATGCCTCCTTCAACGCCATCGACATGTGGCTTCTTAGGGGAGTCTCTGTTTCCCAGATTTGTCATTGGGCCGTTAGAACTTTTCCCGTTTCCGTATTCCGCTTTTTAGAAATTATTTACTTGGGGATGTTTCCGCTTCTCGGAGCCGGCCTGATCTTAGTGTCAATTTGTGATGGAACGAGGCAGGGATTGAAGTTTGTTGGCACCGTAATCCTTCCAAGTTATATAGCCTTGGTTCTATTTTACTTTTGGACGAGCCAGGGACCCTATTACCTCTGTCCAATTCACTTTACGGACTTTCCCAGCACTCTAAAAACATATGCATTGCAGCGGGGATCCATTGATCATGCTCGGGCACGATGGGAGCACGCACCTCTCGATCGACTCTCTACAGATTACTTCATCGCGTTTCCTTGCGTGCACATCTCGGCGCCACTCATAGTGACCTGGTTTTTGAGGCGCTGGAAGCGGATATTAGCTCTCCTGCTCACATACGACGCACTATTAATTGTCGCCATAGTCTTACTGGAATGGCACTACGTGGTGGATGTGCTCGCAGGAATACTAATAACGGGATTTGCGATCTTAACCATAAACTATTGCGATCGGTTGACTTCGGCGGTGCCACCGCCGCTTGATCACTTGGAGACATCGACGTGAGAGCTCTTCAGGTGCATCTCACCTGATTCCCTGCTCGCCCAAGGTTTTTCCGCTCGGTTTCGGAATCAGAACGGTTACCAGCAATATCAGGAAGACCATCGCGAGAATATCCAAACGATCAATGCGCATAACAACAAAATAGAGCGGACTCCACAGAAGGGCAAGGCAGCTCCAAGTCGCGATTCTGATCCAACCTACAATATGCGATCCGTCGACGGCGTTTTCCACTACCAACAATAGGGCCAAAAATAAAACGCTCAGGTCATGCACCAAAATGTGATAGCTGAGCAATACCGATATCAACAAATTGCCTGCGAAAGCCCGATATAAAGACCCGTACTTAGGAGTTGACCCATTGCGCCAAGCGAACGCACCGGCAACCACGAGTATTCCCGAGAGAATCGCGAGAAGGGCGGCACACAGCCGTGGATAGATCGAAAGAGGCAAACTCAAAATTAGTCCACGCAGGTTTGGTGTCCTAAAAGGAACAAGCCAGCCAAAAGTCGGATCGTGATCGAGTTTCCATAGGTAATTCGGGTACTGTAATAGACTGGCGAAACCAACCGTTCCCAGTGAGATGATGACTAACAATGTCCCGACAAAACAAAATCCTGCAATGATTCGCCAGCATTTTCGTAGCAGGAGAGAAACAATAAAAGGAAGCGCAATTTGAAATTTGAAGAGACCCGCGGCAACCCAGCTTCCAGCAGAAAATTCTGCTTCACGGCTAAGCGCGATAAACGCCAGACAGTAGAAAAACAATAAAGCGATCGAATCTTGCCCCTGTATAAGCGTGATCACAATCGGCGGAAACGAAAAGCATGCAGCGGCCCATATGTAGAATGGGGCCTGCCCAAGAAGCGGCAAATACTTACTCAACATCCAGATGACCGCGAACAGGAATGCAATATTGATCGAAAACCATATCCAGAAGGCTGTTCGTAACGAGAAAAATATCAACGGCAAGAACACAGCGGCTTCAAAGGCCGGGTGGTTGAAGGGCAGAATCCCGCCTCTTTCCTTAACCGTCTCCGGCATAACAGAACGCTGAACTTTTTCTTGCAAATTGAGGTCGTATAGCTGATGGCCTCGACCATCGCGTAATATTTCGGCGGCGGTATAGAAGCTGGCGAAATCTGAAAGACCGATCGCAATTCCGTGTGCCGAACGCCAGAACACGAAACAATTTATAAAGATCATTGCGCTAAAATAAATCGCTAGTTTTCGTTGGGTTTGTTTTTCTAACATAGAGCGAGGGAAGGCCAGCATTATAAGCTACCCTTACAGCCGCCCACGTTGTACCGGATGACGTCACTCCTTGACACCCGCCGTGTTTTCGTGATGATTTTTGCGATCGGCCTGTTTGCCATGGCCGCGCGTAACGTAACTGATCCTGACGTTTGGTGGCACCTTCGCACGGGACAGCTCATCCTCCAAAATCATGCGGTGTTTCATACTGATCCTTATTCATTTACCAAGTTTGGACAGCCATGGGTGAACCACGAGTGGCTATCAGACGTTGTAACCTTTATCGTTTACCGCATAGCAGGCTGGGCGGGACTGATTGTAGTTTTTGCCGCAATTGTCTCCACCGCCTTTATGTGCGTGTTTCGGCGCTGCTCGGGCCCTTCCTACTTGGCGGCGGCAGTCACCGTTTTGGGGGCGATTGCGTCGTCTCCATCGTGGGGCGTTCGTCCCCAAACATTCTCCTTGCTTTTTGCAAGCCTGTTTCTTCTGATTCTTGAGCGATCGTCTGCCCATGAGAATCTGCTGTGGTACACATTGCCAATCACACTGATATGGGTAAACCTCCATGGCGGATACGCAATCGGAATCGCTTTCATGTTTCTGTTTATCGTCGGCAACTTAGTAGACGTGGCTCTCGGTTTTCAGAAATGGTCAGAATCAAGGGCCAGACTGCAAAAATTGGTCCTCGCCCTTGCGGCGTGCCTGGCGATCATTCCATTGAATCCCTATGGCATGCGGATGTATCGATACCCGATTGAAACCCTATATTCCAGCGGGATCCAGGGATATATCAGCGAATGGCTTTCACCAAACTTTCACGATGGAATGTTCCCACCACTGCTGGTAATGATGCTTGCCATATTCGTCGCTGGGGCAGTTTCGCCGCTGCGGCTGCGACCTGCGGAGTTGCTTCTTTTGGCCACCGTAACGTGGGCGACGCTCCACTCTGCGCGTCACATTCCGATCTTTGTCTTGGTGGCGGCACCGCTTTTGAGCCGCCTGATTTATGCTTGGCTGTTTCAGAATCGAGGCGCAACGTTCCCAGCTAAACCAGCCTCGGCCATCCCGATTCTCAGGCTGAGCAATGGAATTGTCCTGGCGGCATTTCTGGCCTTCACTATGATAAGAGTTCGTCAGGTAATCAACGGCCAGAGTGGGGCCGAAACACGGACTTTTCCTTCTGCGGCGGTCTCCTTTTTCTCTAACAACCAAGTCCAAGGTCCCCTCCTAAACTATTACAACTGGGGGGGGTATCTAATATGGAAATTGTATCCCGACTATAGGGTCTATATTGATGGGCGGACTGACTTATATGGCGATGCTTTCATGGATCAAGCCGGCGCCACTTACAACATTTCGAACTCATCATGGCGGGAACCCCTGGTGAGGTGGCAAATCCGCAGTGTCATCCTGCCTCCGAATACGGCATTAGTCTCTGCCCTGCGTTGCCAGAGCGCGTGGAAAGAGGTCTATGGCGATAGCCAAGCTGTGATCTTCGAGAGAGATCAATAAGAGTCTAATCAACGATTTAGGCCTCTATCGAACGGGATTAGGACGTGACGAAAGAGTGAAGGTGCGACCCGATTTCGACAAGAAATTGTCGCCCGGTTTCGCTTATGTCGGGTATTATTGGGATACTCTCCGAGAAGGAATCGGCCCTTCCCGTAAGTTATTGATTTGGAAGTAAAGAGGTTTTTCTTCCACGAGACAACATGTAGCAAGCTGGGTACGATTTGGAGGCGGTCAGACTTTGTTTTGGGCGGTTTTTTGCCGGAGGGTGGAAATGAAAGACGTTCTTGTCGGGTTGTGGCGGGAAGACGAGGGCCAGGATATCGCTGAGTACGCAGTAATGCTGGCCGTGATCCTTGTGATTGTCGTTGGGACTATCCGGCTCATTGGAACCAACTCCAACACAATATTTTCTTCGGTCGCCAGTTCGATCCAGTAGGCCGCAGCAGCAAATTCGGCTAATGCCACTTTGAGGGCCGCGTTATCACGATGAGCTCGCGAATGGTAGTACTGTCGAGGCAGCTTTTTCGCCTCGGTTATTTTATGTCGATTGTAATCGAGCATGGTGTCTCGACCGCTCGCAACCGCGTAGTTTGAAGGATATTTCATGAATCGCAATCGCCTTTTGTTGATTGGAATGGTCGCATTGATGCTCGGCGCTTTTGCCAGCTTCGTGGTTTACCGAAGTTTAGCGACGCGTGCGGGTGGAAACCAAGTTCCCGGAGAGGACGTAGTCATTGCGGCCAACGACATTCCGGTGGGATCGAGAATTGAGGATAAGGACGTGAAAGTAGTGCGCTTTCCGAGCGGTGACTTGCCTCAGGGCAGCTTCCATGGAAAGTCGAAGATTTTAGGACGTGGCGCGGTATTGCCCATCTCCAAAGGAGAATTCATACTGCCTTACAAATTGGCTGGCGAGAATGCCGGTTTCGGCATGCCCACACTTATTCCGCGTGGCATGCGTGCCGTCTCCGTCAGAGTGAATGACATCGTCGCCGTGGCTGGCTTTGTAATTCCGGGAACGCATGTGGACGTTCTGCTCACTGGCAATCCCAGTGGGTCGGGCGAACAACAGACAACGACTGTCTTGGAAGATGTCGCGGTGATCGCAGTAGGACAGAAGTTGGAGCGTAACTCCGCCGGAGATCCACAGACTGCTCCTGTAATCACGTTGCTGGTCACCTTGGATGACGCGGAGAAGCTCACGCTGGCTTCTACGGAAGGCCACATTCAACTGGCGCTTCGAAATCCTCTCGATACCCGGCAAGACCCAGTCAACCCCGTGAATTCCGGAGCGTTATATAGGAATGGAGCGCCAGTTGCCGCGACTCCGGCTCCCAAGACAAAACCTGTCGCGAAGAGAGTGATAGTGCAGCCTGCACTGCCGAGCGTCTATTCCGTCGAGGTTATTAAGGGAGACAAGAAGGACGTCACGAATTTCTAAGGAACTTTACGTTAGAGGTCAAATAAAAATGGCGATCTGCTCCCGCATTTGGGAGAAAGAAAAAACGGCTTTCGGCGAAACAGTCTTGCTTACGGTTATGCTGTTATCGCTTACAGCGTTTGGGTCAGCCGGTTCGCAGGAGCAATCACCTTCACAAGTAGTACCGGGGTCGGCATCGTCTGAACAAGCTCCAGCCCAGGCTCCTGTGGAGACCGCGCCAGGACCGGCAACCGAACTGCAAGCTGCGGCGCCGCTGCGAGTCTTGGTGGGCAAGTCTCTGCTGATTAATACCACGGAGCGGCTGAAGCGAATTTCGGTTACCGATCCCAACATTGCCGACGCACTGGTGGTGACGCCAACGCAGATTCTGGTGCATGGACGCGCCGCAGGTGAGGTTTCATTGTTGATTTGGGATGAACTGGAGCGGTCCCGAAGCTTTGACCTTCGCGTCGACGTTGACGTGACGGCAGCGGCCGAGGAGGAGAGGCAAGTTTTCCCTGAGGAACAAATCACGGTCACGCCCTCCCGATCAGCCCTTGTTCTTTCCGGACACGTTTCTACCGAAGATGTGGCCAAGCGGGCGGAGCTAATAGCCGGCGCTTATTCCAAGAGTGTGGTCAACGTGTTGACGTTCGGACCAGTGGGCGCTCAGGAAGTATTGTTAGAGGTAAAGTTCGCCGAGGTGGACCGCAGCGCGGTGACACAACTTGGGGTGAACTTTTTTACCCCGGGAACGGGCCATACTGTCGGAACCGTTACAACCGGGCAATTCGGTGGCTTCGGAATTTCGACAAGTTCCGCCAGCACTACAACTGCCGGTGGCACGACCACTACGTCCACCAGCGCGACGCCACCGACGATTAACGTGAGCAACGCATTGAACATGTTTCTCTTTCGGACCGACATCAATCTCGGGGTAGTAATTCAGGCGCTTCAAGATAAAAACTTATTGCAGATTTTGGCCGAGCCGAACCTTATCGCAGTAAATGGGAAGGAAGCCAGCTTCCTGGCTGGAGGTGAATTTCCTTTCCCGGTCGTGCAGCCGGGACAGGGTTTCACAGCAGTTACTATCTCGTTTAGAGAGTTCGGCGTCCAATTGAAATTTACTCCGCTGATTATGCCGAATGGAAACATACATCTGAGAGTTGCGCCCTCCGTCAGCCAGCTTGATTTCACCAACGCACTGACGATTTCAGGATTTACGGTGCCTGCTTTGAGCACGCGCAAAGCTGATACTGAATTCGAGTTGAAAGACGGCCAGAGCTTTGTGATCGCGGGTTTGCTGGATAACCGGGTTACCGATATCTACAATAAAATTCCCGGGCTGGGTGACATTCCAATTCTGGGCAATTTTTTTCGCAGCAAGAATCAGCAAAAGAGCAATACCGAACTGATGGTGCTTTGTACGGTGCATCGTGTGTCGGCGAGTACGCAAGACCAGACTTTACCGGCGGATCCCAAGCCATTTCTGGATAAGAGCAAGTTCGACGGAAAGACACCACCGGCACATAAATGAGACGAGTTCTGAACCAATTCGAATGCGGGGTTGATTTCTAAGCGAGGATTCACAGCGTCATGCCTGAACTTTCGGTAGTAGTGGTTGCGGCGGATAGCGAACAACGCTCCATGATGCAGGTCATGGTGGATGGCACCGGTGTTGCTCGAACCATCCAGACCTTCGGGGCTTATCCTATCGCCACTACGGATCCGACTTTGCGCAGAATTCAAGGGATAAACTCCGACGTAATCCTCGTAGATATTCCGGTCGACTCCGTTGCCGCATTACGCGCGATTGAAGTCATCCACCAGGAGATACCCGGCACGGCTGTGTTTGCTCTGGGCAGCATGTCCCAGCCACAGATTATCGTCGGTGCCATGCGCTCTGGAGCCAGCGAATTCATTGAGCGGCCCACAACGACCTCGGATCTGTTGGAGGCGTTCGTCCGGCTTAGCGCGGCTCAGAGAAAAGTGCAGCGCGAAATAGCTCGCGGCAAAATGTTTACGGTTGTGAATGCGAAGGGCGGAAGCGGAGCCACTACGATCGCGGTGAACCTTGCTCTGGCGTTGCACAGTGCGCACGGCAACGTGGTTCTCGTTGACATCGCGTCCCTTGGCCACGTTGCCCTGCACATGAATCTTAAGCCAGTATTCACGGTCGCTGATGCTATTCAGAATCTGCATCGTCTCGATAGCTCGCTTTTGGAGAGTTTTACAACCCGACACGGTAGCGGACTGCAATTGTTGGCGGGGACTACTATTCCGTTGGCTGTTGAGCCTTCAACCGCGGAGTTCGCGCGTTTGTTTGACATGCTAGGCAGCCATTTTCGCTACGTGGTCGTGGACGCTTCTTCGCGGATGGACCCGGTTACGCGCCTTATAGGCAGTTTGTCTCAAGCCGTTTTGGTTGTTGCTCATGCCGACGTCGCGTCATTGTGGAGCGCCTCCAGAATTCAACAGTACCTCGGGGAAACCGGGGGACGGGAGCGGCTGCAACTCGTTCTCAATCGTTTCCGTAAGACCGCCGGGTTTACCGATGGTGATGCGGCGAATGCAGCCGGGATGAAACTGCTTTGGAAGATCCCCAATCAATATTTTGCGGCTTCGACTGCCATTGACCGAGGCGTTCCTCTGATGCAACAAAACAACACTGATATTGCCCGCTCATTTGCGGCGCTCGCCGGCCGTTTAACCGAGGGCGACGTAGACGTAAAACGCGCTGCGTGGTCGCTTTTCAAAATTAGTTAATGCTTTCCATGGCCAATCTTCAAACCTTCGAGAGATCCGAATATCAACAGGTAAAAGCGGACCTTCATCGCAAAATTCTTGACCGGCTTGATCTGGAAAAGCTAGGTCGGACTCCCAGCGATGCCGCGCGCGACGAAGTGCTGCTTCTCATCCGCAACACCGTCAATACTGAAGCCGTGCCGCTCAGTTTCGCCGAACGGGAGCGCCTGGCGCGGGAAATCCTCGACGAGATTTTTGGACTGGGACCTTTGGAGCCTCTTCTCAAAGACCCGACAGTCTCCGACATTCTGGTAAACCGCTATAACCGCGTTTACGTGGAGCGCGCCGGCAAGCTGGAACCAACAGGTTTGAGTTTCAAGGATGATCAACACTTGATGCAGATCATCGACCGCATCGTATCTCGCGTGGGACGGCGCGTCGATGAGTCTTCTCCCATGGTGGACGCACGCCTTGCGGACGGGTCACGCGTGAATGCGATTATTCCGCCGCTAGCGATTGACGGACCGTGCTTGTCCATTCGTCGTTTTGGCAGAGACCCAATCACCGCGAGAAACATGCTGGAAAACAAGACCCTCACCGAGGCCATGCTCGAGCTGCTTTCGGCCATGGTGAAAGGCCGGCTCAATATTCTAATTTCCGGTGGTACTGGCGCTGGAAAGACGACGCTACTGAATGTGCTTTCCGGTTACATCCCGAATTCTGAGCGAATCGTTACCATTGAAGATGCTGCCGAGCTTCTACTGAAGCAGGAGCATGTAGTGCGACTGGAAACGCGCGCTCCAAATATTGAAGGCAAGGGCGCGGTTCGGCAGAGGCAACTGGTTATCAACAGTCTGCGTATGCGCCCCGATCGTATTGTTCTCGGTGAGGTCCGCGGCGAGGAGACTTTTGACATGCTACAAGCCATGAACACGGGTCACGAAGGCTCGCTGACAACAGTGCACGCGAACTCGCAGCGCGATGCTCTGTCCCGGCTGGAAAGCATGTTTTCGATGGCCAATCTAAATATCCCGGAGCGAGCGATGCGCCAGCAGATCTCGTCAGGCATCCACGCAGTTGTGCAAATCGCACGCATGGTCGACGGGACTCGGAAGGTAATTACCATCTCGGAAGTAACCGGCATGGAAGGCGACGTAATTGGCATGCAGGATATTTTCGTTTTCGAGCGACGGGGCATTGATGAAAACGGCAAGGTGAAGGGTATTTTTCGAGGAACCGGAATAAAACCCAAGTTTACTGAGCGGTTGGCCACCGGAGGTTTCCGGCTGCGACCAGCACTGTTTGATTCGACGGTGGAAGTTTAGAGCAAACTGCGATCATTGAGTTTTTATGTTGCTTGTATTAACACTTGCGATCTTCGTGGCGGTGGCCATGGGCGCGTTTGCTGTGGGTTATCTGTTCGATCAGCGTAGCGCGCGGGCGCGCCTGATTCGCGAGCGGCTGTCCACCGTCGATAAAGTTGGAGGCCGCCAACCAGGCGAAGAACTGGCTTTGCTGCGGGACGAGATGTTGAGCCACATCCCCGCGTTTGACAACTTGTTGCGCCGGTCTGTGAGAGTGTCGGACTTACAGACCATGTTGGAACAAGCGGGTCTTGATATTCGTGCCGGCAACATTCTCATCCTTTGCCTGGTGAGTGCCACGTTACTCGGCGGAGTGGCCTTCTTCCTCACCTACTCGATGCAGTCTCGTCAATCTGCACTTTTCACTTTCATCGGAATCGTGTTGGGAGGCCTTCTGCCGTATTCATACGCTTCCTACATGCGCGGGAGACGATTCCGTAAATTTGAAGAGCTTTTTCCTGAAGCGATCGACACGCTGACGCGAGCCGTTCGTGCTGGCCACGCATTCACAACCGCGCTAGAACTGATCGCAAATGAACTGTCTGAGCCCATAGCATCTGAATTTCGCAAGCTGTTTGAGGAGCAAAAATTCGGCTTGCCGGTGCGGGATGCTTTAATAAACCTAACGGAACGCGTTCCGCTGGTGGACGTAAAGTTTTTTGTGACGGCTGTGATGTTGCAGCGCGAGACGGGCGGTAATTTGGCGGAGATTCTCGACAACCTCTCTTACCTGATCCGCGAGCGCTTCAAAATTATGCGGCAAGTGCGCGTATACACGGCGCAAGGGCGTCTCACGATGATGCTTCTCATGGGCATGCCGCCGATTATTGTGATGATGATGTTGACGATGAATCCCGATTTCATCCGGCCGCTGTTTTCTGACCCGCTTGGTCACATTCTGCTGGTCGCCGGCATCACCTTGCAGACGATAGGATATTTTGTGATTCGGAAGATCATTCGGATTCAGGTCTAGTCGAAGTTAGGTTGAATCATGGCGATGGTGCTTGCAATTTTGCTGTTTTTTACGGTGACGCTGGTGGTGTTTTCGTTCGGCGCGGCAGTGTATTCGCCATCGTCCGTTCTTGGCTCGAGACTTCGCTCGCTGGGAGGCCAACGCACCCAGCGGCAAAAGCCTGCGTTCAAGGAACGCTTGGAACAGGCCCTGGATCCGCTTAGTAAGGCAATTCCGCTTTCGCCATCCGAGGTTTCTCGCGCAAGGCAATGGCTCATTCAGGCGGGTTATCGGGACCGGCGGCATCTAACTATCTACGTCGGGAGCCGGGTGCTTCTCGCATTCGTCGGACTCATGACTGTGATCGCGATCAGCGGCGCAAAGTCCATGCCGCTAATGATCAGCGTTGCGGCCTTTGGATTCTTTCTGCCGCGCTTTGCCTTGAAGCGGCTGATCAAGAAGCGGCAAAATCAGATAACTCTGGGATTGCCGGATGCTCTCGACCTGACAGTAATCTGCGTCGAAGCTGGATTGGCGCTAGATCAGGCCCTGATGCGGGTTGGCGAGGACCTTCGTCACGCTCATCCCGAACTCAGCGATGAGTTCCACATGGTGAATCTGGAAATGCGGGCGGGCAAGCCCCGTGCCGAAGCTCTGCGCAACCTCAATGCCCGTACCGGAGTGGACGACATCCGAGCCCTGGTTGCCACATTGGTGCAGACCGATCGCTTCGGAACAAGTGTCGCACAGGCGTTGCGAGTCCACTCTGATTCGTTACGCACCGAGCGCAGGCAACGCGCCGAAGAACAAGCCGCCAAGACTACCATCAAAATGGTTGTGCCACTCGTGCTATTCGTTTTGCCTTCCATTATTTTCGTGACTCTCGGTCCAGCCATCATTCAGCTGGTTCGGACATTGGCGCCAGAGGCAGGCCATTGAGAGCACCACTTCAAACCCTCCCCCGAAGTTTTTGACTTAGGAGTTTGCTGATCAGGAGTTGGGATGCAGGGCCCCGCAGGATACGCCTTCAATCGCACGCGCCGCATTTGTTTGGCGTCGCATTTGATGGTCGCCGACACGTATTGGTCAAGATTAGCCGGGTTGATGGCGATTGATCCCGCCAAGTTCCCGGCCGGACGCGGTCTGTGGATCGCCCCTTCCCATGGAGTCCACACGTTTGCGATGCGCTTTCCCATCGACGTCGCATATTTGGACGACCAAAAAAACATAATTTACCTGGCCCACAATTTGAAACCTTGGCGCGTAGCCCCGGTTAGTATGAAAGCAGCGTCGGTGATTGAGCTTCCAGAAAATACTTTGAAATCTACTGGAACCGCAATAGGAGACGAGATTGAGATCACACTGGGACAATCTGCGCCGACCGTCGCATGAATGATGAGCTAAAACTTCTCGTCGAATGGTCTTCTCCATGGGAAGAATTTGTCACCGCCATTCGCCCGGCACTGAGCCGTTCGCCGGAGCCTCTGGATGGAGAAGCTCGTAGTGGTCTGTTTCCCTATCGCGGCATGCTAGCTGCGCTAGCGGTAGAAATATTGTTGTTGATCGTCGCGATTCTCTTACCTGCGAAACTGGCCAGCATGCGGGCGTTCCAACCGGCAGCCGTACCCAAGTATGACGTGATTTATTTTTCCGGCGATGAATTGCCCCAGATGGAAGACGCGGGGGGCGCCAAGGCAGGAACCTCCGGCCGTTCAGGTGGGAGAGAAGGACATCACGCGACGCAGGTCATCCGGGTGTCTCGGGGGCCTTCCTTAAGAGAACAAGTTGTGGACGCCCCACAGCTCAACCTTCCGCATTCAGATTCGGCCGTCGCCAACCTGCTCGCATATAAGAGTGTTCCCGGGCCTCCACCTGCCAAAGGATTGGAGTCGACGTCGAGGCGCGCCGAGATGCCAATGTCTGCGATACCACCGCCAGCCGACGTCCAACATGATAATGCGCATGCCGTGCCGAGTTTAGAGGCCAGTGTTATTGCACCGTCTCCCAGTGCGTTGCAGCGGGAACTCCCCGTTCGGCGCGCGCCAGGATCGAGAGTAGATGTAACTCCGCCTCCAGTCTCGGTCCCTAAAGAAATTACGAACTTGCATCCCACGCTTACGCTCCCCCCTTCTATGGTCGTCCCCCCCGCTCCGGATAACCTCGAACATCAAATTGGATCGGTTAACACAAGAGCTGGCGTGCAGGAGTTGCAAAAACAGATTGTTCCTCCGACGGAGCAGGCAGGAAGCGCGGTTGGAGACCGGCGAGCCGTCAACAGCCTCGGAAATTCTGCGGTAGTTGCGCCTCCTGCTCAGCTTGCCAATGCTTCCGGGGCGCGGCGGCAGACAGGAAGTCTGGGGGATGCTGGAGTCGTCCCTCCGCCGGCGCAGGTGAGTGGCGTGACTCATAAGGCGTCTGCGGGCTTGGGCGACGCAAGCGTCGTCCCTCCGCCAGCGCAATTGAATGGCTCCACGGGGCGCCAGCTGGCTAACGGATTGTCTGCTGGAACCGCCGTGGTGCCGCCTCCACCCTCCGCTTCTTCGGGTAATTCCGCATCCGGCGCCGGAGGGGGGAGACGCGGACCTGCGGATGCCACGGCCAATGGAATCGCGCCGCCTTCCAATTCGGCCGATTCCGGAATTGTGCTCTCGAACAAGCCAGGAGCGAAGGTCGGTGTTCCGGGCACAGCGTCGCCGGGATCACTCGCCATGTCCCCTGCGGGGGGAGATAAACCTGGCTTGGGCGGGAGCGGAGGCGGTGCAGGTATCAGCCACGGAGTTGGCCCGGGAAGCAGTACTTCAGGGGAAGGTTCCGGCGCGAAAACCAGCGGAACGGGGCCCGGCTCCAACGAAATTGCTAACAAGGGAATTTCGCCATTTCCGGGTACCGGCGGGGCGGGCAAAGGTGGCAACGCTCCTTCCGCAATGCCGGGGGTTTCGGTCTCTGGCGGCACTAACAACGTCGTAACCCTCCCCAGCTTCGGGTCCGATGGAAAGCCTCCTGGCGATCCAGCGCATTCGTCCACACTCAAGAATCAGCAGGGACCAGGGATCACTGTGGTTGCGACCTCCCGTTCGGGAGGCGCTTTTAATTATTACGGGGCGCTGAAAGGTGACAAGGTATATACGATTTACATCGATACGGTGCTGGGAACGGCTGTCATGCAGTTTGCCGATCCGAAGTCCGCAACGCAATCTTATCCCGAGGATTTGACCGCTCCCCTGGCGATTCGTGCCGATTTGCCGGCCAACCTGCATGGCTCCCGCCTTGTGATCGCGTGTACTCTCGACCGTTCGGGCATGGTAAAGACCCCACATGTGGTTGAAAGTGAATCGCCCGAATTGTCTGCAACAATTTTGGCTGCGCTTCCAAACTGGAAATTCCGACCAGCCTTTCGCGGCGAGCAGCCCATAGAAGTCAACGCGATTCTGGGATTTGACATTGACACGAGGTAGAAAAGATCTGATTTAATCGAGCGGCTGTTTTGATGTCCTCTCGAACAAGGCGGCCGTTTCGTCTTCGTAGTTCATCTTCCACTGCGGCGATTCCTTCAGAATGTTCCCCAGGGACGACCCTCTGGGCGTCAGCACCCGATTTACTTGCCACCGGTCCAGAACGTCGCTCCACTGCGGTCCAACGTGAAGCACCTGTAAATATTGTCGGAGGAATTCATCCCCGTATAAATCGTGCCGATCATCGATAAATACTTTAGTTTGCGGATAGAGCCGGTAGATTAGATATCCTCCCCAATAATCCGGACAAAATATTGGTTCGTGAATTCCGCGTTGAGCAATGATATTGATTGCCTGTACTGGGAAACGCTTGGCGCTGAATTGAGCGTCCATCCACTGCTGTTTTCCGAACTTTCCGCCGTGCATGCAAATCATGAAGCCCAAGACAAATGCCAAGATTGCCCAATTATGACCGCGCAAGCGCGATTCCATCGCACCCATGCGGTTTGAGAACGAGTCCAGGCGCGCAAAGAAATGTCGTAGCGGCGTCAGTATTCTTGGATTTTCCGCGGCCTTCGCCAGTGCTTTTGACAATAGTGGCGCCATGGTCAACGTAATCAGAATTGAGGACACTGGCAAGTTACGTGATGAATATAGCCCGCTATAAGCGGCGAATACGATGACTAGAAATCGGCCAGGAGAAGGCTTCTCCTTGAGTCCGGCCAGCGCAACCAGGGTAATCAACAATAGCGCGGCAAAACATTGTTGTGCGCCCCCGTGAAAATTCGGCGAAAGAAATTCGTCAATATGGTCCATCAGGAAACGATTTGTTAAATATTCGTAGAGGTGACCGTACAGCTTGAGACCGTAGGGGTTTATTAGACTCGCAAGGAAAGACAAAAGGGATGCTGCGGCGAAGTGCTTCAGCTTATTGCCGATAAGTGCGCGGTGATGGGGATCCTTGCTGATCAAGAACTCGATCACACCGCCGGCCGCGTAAATTCCGAGGAGCACAAAGCCGAGCAGAAATCCACCGTGCAAATTAACCCATAACAGCATTAAAACGGGATACCAGAAAAGCCGGTGAAACTTTCCGCGCAGTGGTGCACTAGCATCCGAATCGACAAGGTGAGACCAGATCACGGCGAAAAGCCAACTCAACACATGGGGCCGCGCTAGAAAATGAATGCTCGCCGCTCCGATTGAAAGCACAAGCAAGACCATCGTCAGGGGCAAGCTGCCGCCGCGTTTCAATCCGATTTTCAGGACTAGTGCAAAGGTGAAGGCAATCACGCATGCGGTGAAGAACACGACGCCGTTCAACCCCAGCCAATTGTGGACGCCAGCGATTAGTAGGTCGTAGAGCCATTCCCAGGCATACCATGTGTGCCCGCTCATAGCGACTGAGAATGAGTCGGTTCGGGGAACAGCGTGCGTCAGGAGAATCTGTTGACCGTTGCGAATGTGCCAGCCGATTCCTGCATCGTTCAGCAGGCGTGTACCGAACGGGCCGCAGCTTAAAGAAAACAGCATGGCAACGAAGAACAAATCGGTTACGGAAGGCGCGAGGAAGCGTGACCATCCAGAGGCGGGGTCATTCTGGTTCGATACCGACGATAGTTTCGCTCGAGGTTCTGAAGGTGCTTGTTGTTGCGTAGATTGCGATTCCAATCGTTGCACGCCTCTAATGCGGTCATCTTATCCGATATGCTTTGATCGGCTGAAAGCAATCAGTTCTTCTTGATGGTTGCTCAAATATATAGAGAAGAGAGGGGCGAAAGTTTTGGACTCCGCTGGCATGGATCAGAATCTATAAGATAGTGGATATTTTCGGTTCCCGTACAGGAGGGCTAAATGACGGACGGCACGATACCCCGAGTTGTCATTGTGGGCGCCGGATTTGGCGGGCTGACCGCCGCCCAGAAGTTGTCGCGCCATCCCTTGCGCCTTACCCTCATCGACCGAAGGAATCATCACACGTTCCAGCCGCTGTTATATCAGGTCGCGACGGCCGGGCTCTCTCCCGGCGAAATTGCCGCGCCGATTCGCTGGGTGGTTCGAGGGATCCCGAATGTCGAGGTGCTGTTGGGTGAAGTCCAGGATTTTGACATCACGCGTCGCGTGGTCAAACTGCCTGACCTGGAGATTCCATACGATTATTTGATTGTGGCGGCGGGCGCAGGCCACTCGTACTTTGGTCATGACGAATGGGAGCCGCTGGCACCCGGATTGAAGACAATTGAAGACGCGCTTGAAATCAGGAGGAGAGTCCTGCTGGCGTTTGAATTGGCGGAACGGCAAGCGCTGCACGGCAGGGCGCCGATGCAGCTCAATTTCGTGATCGTCGGCGGCGGCCCCACAGGCGTCGAACTGGCAGGAACTCTGGCAGAGATAGCAAATCGTGCGCTAGCGACCGAGTTCCGCACTATTGATCCGAGGACCTCTCGCGTCATTCTGTTGGAAGGAGGCCCACGCGTCTTGCCAAGCTATGCCGAGGACCTCTCAGCCAGCGCACAGAAACAACTAGAGAAATTGGGCGTCGAGGTTCATACCTCGACGATGGTCACTGGAATTGAGCCCGCGTGTGTGATAACCGGAAAGACACGGATAGCGGCTGCAGTAATTTTGTGGGCAGCCGGGGTTGCGGCGTCTCCTCTAGGAAAAAAGCTGGGGTCTCCGCTGGATCGAGCCGGCAGGGTGATAGTCAGCGGCGATTTGAGCATTCCAGGTCATCCCGAAGTGTTCGTGATCGGAGATCTAGCTTCGCTCAAGGATTCGAAAGGCAACATGCTGCCGGGGGTTGCGCCCGTTGCAATCCAGGAAGGCGCCGGTGCGGCCCGCAACATCGAGCGCGATTTGAAGAAACAACCTCGGCAGGAGTTTAAGTACCTGGACAAGGGCAGTCTTGCGACTATCGGCCGCGCTGCTGCGGTTGCACAGTTTGGAAAACTACACATCTCTGGATATCTAGCATGGCTGGCGTGGCTGTTCGTGCACATCTTCTTTCTGATCGGATTTCGGAATCGACTGATCGTGCTGATTCAGTGGGCCGGGTCGTATTTCACCTACGAGCGCGGCGTTCGGTTGATCACCGGGGATCAGACCCTTCCAGGCTGGACCGAGTTGCTGAAAGAAGAGGATGCCGCCTGAAAAGCCGAAGCAACACACGTGTAGGGCCACTCCGTGTTGTGGTTAACGGTTCAAAAGAGAATAATAAGTAAGTACCCGTGTCCTGATTGATGCCAGACACAATATGTGGCCTGGCTCACTGAGGTTAGTCTCGCGGCGAAGTCTGCGCGGAAAGCGCATTCGCAGCTAAATCCGTGAACCGAGTTTTGCACTATTGCGTACGCTGCGGTTTAGTAGCCGCGCTCGTATCGGCACTTTGCGGGTTCTCCCCCGCTGAAGTTTTGAAGATCGTCGTAAACGATACGATTCACCCCATCACTGACGAATATATTGGCCGGGCCCTAGCCGAAGCAGAACAGCATCACGATGACGCGTTGCTGATTGAGTTGAATACGCCGGGTGGCCTGCTCGAGTCAACCCGCGAAATTATGCAGAAGATTCTGGCTTCGCCTGTGCCAGTAATTATCTACGTCACTCCAAGCGGCAGCCGGGCGGCATCAGCGGGCTTTTTCATTTTGGAAAGCGCAGATGTCGCAGCTATGGCGCCGGGGACAAATACTGGCGCTGCTCACCCGGTATCTCTAGGGGGCGGCAAAATGGACGACGTGATGAAAGAAAAGATCGAGAATGACGCTTCGGCGCTAATGCGTTCTGTCGTCGCCAAACGCGGCCGGAACGTCGAGGTCGCGGAGAGCACAGTCCGGCAGTCAAAGTCTTTCACCGAACAGGAGGCGCTCTCGCAAAAACTCATAGACTACGTCGCTTCCAATGAGCAAGAGCTCTTCAAACAGATGCAGGGCAAGCCGGTCAAACGCTTCAATGGACAGACCATGACCTTGAACCTCGAGGGCGCCTCGGTTCGGCCTTTTGACATGACATTGAAGCAGCACATTCTCGCGTATATTTTGAATCCGAACGTCGCCTTCATTTTGCTGTCGATAGGAGCACTCGCGCTTTATGCCGAATTTAATCATCCGGGCGCGGTCGTCCCCGGAACGGTTGGCGTCATTTTTATTCTGCTGGCTGTTTTCGCATTGAATTTGTTACCGATCCGTTTTGCCGCGGTGGTATTGATATTGGCTTCGTTCGTTCTGTTCGCGCTGGAGGCGAAATTCGGGACGCACGGAGTGCTCGGCTTGGGCGGAATCACGACATTGACCCTCGGCGGCCTGCTTCTGGTCGACGCGCCGATTCCAGAAATGCGGGTCCATCTGCTGACCGCCCTTGCAGTCAGCATCCCTCTGGGAATCATTACCGTATTCCTGATGAGCATAGCGTTGAAGGCCAGGGCTAATAAAGTCGTTACCGGTGCCGAGGGACTGCTGGGCGAAGTTGCCATCGCCCAAACCCCACTTTCTCCAGCGGGGAAGGTCTTTGTACGGGGCGAAATTTGGGATGCGATTTCTTCCAACTTCGTGCCCGCAGGCCAGACCGTGATCGTTCGCAGGATCGACGGGTTGCGATTGGGGGTGGATCCCGCGCCGTCAACGACAGTCATTCCGACTGCCGCGATTCTTTGAAGGGGCGAAACCTGTACCTGAACCGGCAACCTTGCGGACCGGTGAACGAACAACCGCCTGTCCGAAGTGCGATACAATCCGCGGCAGCAGCGCGTGTAGCAACTGGAGGCAAAATGGAGCTCGGCTTCGGTTTCACCACGATCGTAATAATTATTGTCATTCTTTATATCTTGAGCTCTATCAAGATTCTGGCGGAATACGAACGAGGCGTGATCTTCCGTTTGGGACGCCTGCTCCCGGATGCCAAGGGACCCGGAATCATTCTGGTTTTTGCCCCTATCGACCGTATGGTTCGAATTTCGCTGAGACAGGAAGCACTGGAGGTTCCGCCGCAGGACATCATTACTCGCGATAACGTCACGCTTAAGGTCAATGCTGTGATTTTCCTCCGAGTGATCGATCCACGGCGGGCGGTAGTTGAGGTATCTAATTACGTTTACCAGACCTCCCAGTTTGCCCAGACAACACTGCGCTCGGTTCTTGGTGAGCAAGAATTGGACGAACTCTTATCGCACCGCGACAAAATCAATCTGCGTCTTCAAACCATTCTTGACCAGCACACCGCTCCGTGGGGCGTGAAAGTGACCAACGTCGAAGTTAAGCAGGTTGATATGCCGGAATCGATGCTGCGGGCAATGGCAAAGCAAGCGGAAGCCGAACGTGAAAAGCGGTCCAAGATCATTCACGCCGAAGGCGAGTTTTCTGCCGCACAACGGTTAGTGGACGCTGCCGCTCTGTTGGCGACTGAACCAGTCAGCGTCCAGTTGCGATATCTGCAGACCCTAACTGAAATTGGCGTAGAGAAGAACACGACCGTTATCTTTCCGGTGCCGGTGGATTTCTTTTCTGGAATTCAAAAGATTTTGGGGAGAACCGAGGCGACCGGTTTGCCGACCTCCTCAAAGAGTTAGCCGATCAGAAACGAGGTTGTAATGACAATGGCTGCGTCTCAAGATACCGAAATTACGCTGGGCACGGGCAGGGTGCTCGGCTTGTTTTTTGGGCTGGTGGTTCTCTGCGCAATATTTTTTGGAATGGGGTTTTCTCTGGGCAAAAATTCTAGCAAGGCCCAAGCTGACGACTCCCCGGCTTCCTACCCTGTTGCTGCCAAAGACGTCAAGCGGCCTTCCGCGGTAACTGCACCCAGTGAATCCAAGCAATCGCAGGATATGACGTTCTACAAGTCGGTGGGGCAAAAGAGCACCGATTCCGAGCTTTCGTCCACGTCGAACGCTGGCGTTCCGGAGACGGGTTCGCCACAAGGAGACCCCGATGCTAAGACTGCTGATGCCACTGCAAGTGCAACGCCTCTTAACGGCTATTACGTACAAGTGGCTGCGGTGAGCAAGCAAGAGGACGCGGACGCACTTGTGGATGCTCTCAAAAAGAAGCAATATCCCGCACAAGCCACTCAAACGGGGTCGGATAAGCTATTTCATGTGCAGGTGGGACCTTTTGCCGCGATTAAAGACGCCGAGGCGATGCGCACGCAGTTGCTAAGCGATGGCTACAATCCAATTCTTAAGAAGTGACGGAGTTTTATCCGGCGACCGCGGCTTGAGTTTTTTGCAACATGCGGCGCGCATGTCCGATTAGATCACCCACTTCGAAGGGCTTCACCAAATGCGGAATGTTATTCTCCTGCAGAAAATTGCGTTCTTCCGGTTCGGTAAGGGTGGAAAAAGTAAATAGAATATGAGATTCCAAGGCGGGGCAGTTCTTGGAAATCCAATCGTAGACTTGCTGCAGACTTGAGCCTCCGGGCATCTTTCCATTCATGATGACTGCGTCGAACTGCTGGTTGATGAGTCGAAGTTTGACCTCATCCCAATTCATCAAAGTCACGACCTGGGCTCCTGCACCGGCTAATACGTCGCGTTCAAACTCGATGACCGCCTCCTCGTCATCGACCAGCAATACTGTTCCTTCGATTAGCACTTCGCGTCGCGGTACCGGTTTAGCTACGGGCGTAACTGCTTTCCCGGCGGAAGGCAACCGGACTTCGATAATGGCGCCACCCTCCGGCGAATTCCGTGCTGAAATATCCCCGCCATGCTCTTTGATGATGCCATAGCAAATGCTAAGACCGAGTCCAGTTCCTTTTCCGACGTTCTTGGTGGTATAGAACGGCTCAAAAATACGTTTCGGCTCCTTGATACCACGGCCTGAATCCTGAATTTCAACGTTAACGTAATCCTCGAGGGTATAGCATCGAACCTTCAAAATGCTCTCCCCGCCACACTCCAGCATTGCATCGACGGAGTTATTGATAATATTCAGAAAAACCTGCTCCAGTTGATGCGGATCGCCGGTTACAGCCGGAATTTTGGAATCAATGTCGCACCGAACTTTCACGCTATTCACTCTCATGTCGTAATCGCGAAGCGCCAGGGTCTCTTCTAAAACTTTTTGAATGTCAACCTCTTGCTTGTGCGGCTTACGCTGACGAGCGAAAGAAAGCAGGTTCTGTACTACGCGGTGGGTTCGTTGCGCTTGCTTGAACAGCTTCGTCACAAAATCATTGGCTCGCTCGCTCAATCCTTCACTTTCGAGAAGCTGCGCATATCCCAGAATCGCAGTTATTGGATTGTTGAGCTCATGCGCTACCCCAGCAATTAACTGACCCACGGCAGACATTTTCTCGCTTTGTAGGAGTTGTTCCTGGGCACTGCGCAAGTCATCGTAGGCGCGACAAGTTTCTTCGTATAACCTGACCTTTTCAATCGTAGTGGCAAGCTGACGGCCAATTGCTACCAATAGATTCTCATCGTTGTTGGTGTACTCGCGAGATTCGCCACTGCTGATTCCCATAATGCCGATTGGATTATCTTTGCCCCAGAACAATACCCAAATCCAGGAACTAGATTCATTCCCGCGGATAAAGCTGGCAACTGAAGCGGGCACATGCGGCAAGTATTCCGAAGTGATCACTTCGGTGCGGGATCTGGTGACGAGTTCTCCGAAACCATCCGGAAGGAGGATTTCTGAACGGCTTGCGTCATCGGGACTTCGTTTGCCCCAACCGGCGCGACGCCGGAACGTGGTTGTGTCTGGGTCGCACAAGTAGATGGACCCGGTATGCGCCCCCAGCAGGGAAATCACCTGCCTCAATGTCAGGCTTAAAATCTCGTCGAGATCGAAGGACTGCGTTGCAATCACCGCCATGGCGTTCAGCGCGTTCAATTCCCGATTGCGACGTCGGATCTCGTCCTCTGCCCGCTTCTTTTCTGTAATGTCCAGCAGGAAGCCTTGATAGCGTTCGATATTTCCGTTCGCATCGCGTGTGGCGAAACTGCTCTCCACTGCATTGAGTAGAGATCCGTCCTTCCTTCGCAATGTGACTTCAAAATTCCGCACGTAGTTGTGCAGCTCAACTTCGCGGCGAAACGCCTGGCGCTGCTCCGGCGAGGCGTGGAGCTGCAGGTCCACGTTCACACTCATCAATTCTTCGCGGCTGCCATGTCCAAACATCCGGACGAAGGCGTCATTGCAGTCGAGCAATTTCCCTTCTGGAGTGGCAACGAAAACGCCTTCTTGCGCCTGCTCGAATAGTTGGCGGTATTTTTCTTCAGCTACGCGCCGGTCGCTTATGTCTCGAACCACATGGATGGTTCCCTTTTGTTTGGTGCCCTGTTCAGCGTAGGACGAACTCGAAACCATCGAGAAGCCGCCAAAACAAGGATCTGGTCCTTCGTGGAATCCGTCGTCTGCGAGGGAGCAATATGGACACCCTCTCCATTGTCCCTTGTCTTTCGCTAACACCGCCTCGCACAGTCTACCGACGACATCTGCGGGCGATTGTTCAAGTCGCTGCAAAAGCGCTCGATTGGCCTTCATTATCCGGAACTCGGAATCGTGTAACAGGACCAAATCCTGGATGGAGTCAAAGGTGTTCGTCCATTGGCGGTGTGAGCGCAAAATCTCTTCGACGAGTCTCAAGTTCTCTACAGCGAGTCCCAATTGGTGAGCGCAGTTTGCCAAGAATTCCAAATCGTCTGGAGCATAAGCAACGCGGTGCCGGCTGCCAAGAGATAGGGTGCCAATGATCGATTTCTTGCCTAAGACGGGCATCACCACAATGTGATGAAAACTCTCTCTTTTCAGGTAGGGTCGAGCAACTTCCGGTGCAGTGGCCGTGGCGATGACCACCGGCGCACTCTCAGCGAAAATTCTCTTCAATGACTCGTCTACTGCGACTGCGTTGAGATCGCGAACGTACTCCTCGGACAAACCAATGTGCTGAACGAGTACGAGCTTGTCTCCTTCCAGCATCTGAAACCACGCTGCTTTTGCAGACGTCAAGCCCTTCAGTTCTTCGAGAGCAGTAAGCATCATCGGCCCGTGCTGTTGCTCTCTCGTAATGCTCGTGGTCACTGCGTTTAGCACGCCCAAGCGATGTGCGCGCATCTTGGAATCCTCGAATACGACCAGCAAAATACTGAGACCAAGCAGGAGCTCAATTACGCGATCTGAACCAGGAAGAAAATGGCTGCTGACTGGAGGCCAGTCGAGATGCAGCAATAATAGACTTATGGACAGCATCCACGGGCCGATTTCCCAACGCGCTCTGCGAAAGCGCATCAGCTGCACGACGGCGATCAAGGCAATAAACCGGTAAGCGAGCTCAAGCCCGAGGCGCAACGCAACAGCATGCGGCCACCAGAGCGCTCGGGCCATCGCGAAGACGACTAACACAACCGACATCAACATCACGGGCGCTACCATCTTTCGGACATGGGAATAAACGCATATGGCGGCGGCGAAAAGACAGATCGCAAGCATAAATTCCGCCTGCGAAATCGCGACCAAATCTGCGGGCTGGAAACCGACCGATGGGATGGTGCAACGTGAGAGCAAAAATGTGAGCCAACCCACGATCCAGATCAAGAGGTAGCGTTCGCGGAAGGTACGAAAGACGAGAAGACTGGCCGCCAGAGTTACGAGGCCCGTCAATTCCAGATTGGGAAAAATGAAACCTGCAGTGTACCAACTGCTGGAAGCAAATATATTCATCGCGGTGACAAGCTGATCCCCTGTCTTGTGATATCACGCCCTGCGCCGCCATTGATGACCTTTCCCAGGGCCTCCCGTTACTTTCGGCACCAAGACCATAGGATAGAATTGCCTTAGACTGGAATCCCTTATGCCTGGTGACCGCATCCTTGTAGTGGATGATGAGGAAGCAATCCGCGAAATTGTGTCTTCCATGCTGACAACGGCGCACTATAAGTGCAGTCAGGCGGGTTCGGGCCTGCAGGCCCTGGCATTGCTTGAATCCGGTGAAGAGTTCGAGCTTATGCTCTCGGACTTGATGATGGCGGACTTGGACGGAATTGGACTTCTCGAGCGCACCAAGGAGAGATTCCCTGATTTGCCCGTTGTCATGGTCACTGCCGTGCACGATATTTCCGTAGCACTTGCAGCTATCCGCAACGGCGCGTACGACTACCTGCTCAAGCCCTTCGAGAGAGAACAGCTTTTAGCGACAGTTCGCCGCGCTTTGGAAAACCGGCGGCTGAAACTGGAGAATCGCGCTTACCAGACGAACCTAGAAGCGCTGGTAACCGCGAAGACTGAGCAACTACGCAAAGCCATTGGGACTTTGGAGAGGTCTTATGACATCACTCTGGAGGCTCTGGGCGACGCTCTTGATTTGAAAGACGCTGAGACTGAAGGACATTCCAAGCGTGTCACCGCATTCACGATCGCTATTGCACGTGCTATCGGATTGTCCTCGGATCAGATCCGGGTCATTGCTCGCGGGGCGTTTCTGCACGACATTGGAAAAATGGCGATTCCCGACGCAATCCTACGCAAGCCGGGAGCACTTACGCCGGATGAAGTCACTATCATGCGTGAGCATTGTTATCGGGGTTATCAGATGCTGCGCAAGATCCCTTTTTTGGCGGAAGCGGCGGAGATTGTCTATTCGCATCAGGAGCGTTTCGATGGGACTGGATATCCGCGGGGCTTGAAGGGGGATGAAATTCCCTTGGGAGCTCGCCTCTTTTCGGTCGCCGATACGCTGGATGCCATTACGTCAAACCGTCCCTATCGTCCTGCGCAGACCGTGACTGCGGCGATTGAAGAGATAGTGAAATGGTCCGGCCGCCAATTCGATCCTGAAGTGGTAAAAGTCTTCGTTTCCATGCCGTCAAATATCTGGGACGACCTTCGCAAGGAAATCGACGCCCAGATCTATCGTTTCGCCTATTCCGCCTCGGCCAATAAGCTTTCTTGATTCTCACAATCTAATATCTACGCAAAATTTGTTTTTTGAGCGCGCTTTTTAAGGTCATCGCGCTCTGCAAGACCGGGGCTCTGCAAGATTCTTGTGCAACATCGTTCTTGGTAATGCCGACCGCTTAGGCGTATAACGTTTCCTGAAACGAGGAAGAAATTGATGAAGAGTATCGCCGCATTGTTTCTAATTCTGCTTGCCAATAATTGGATAGTGGCGCAGGAGCCTGCGTCAACCGCCTGGCAACCCAACACTGTTTTCGCTGGGGCCGATGGAAAATTCGAAGCTCCTCCGGATACTGCGATGATCCAGTTCAATATTTCCGCCCAGGAAAATACGTCTCGGGCTGCGTTCGATCACGCGTCGAAAGATGCAGAGCAGGTGCGGCAGATTCTGCGGTCGAACGGGATGGAACCTAAGTCTGCGGAGATTGGTTATTTCTCCATCCAGCCCGTTTACGACTACAACAATGCAAAGCGAAAGCTTGTCGCGTATCAGGTAACGGCAACCGTAACACTGAAGCTGAAGGAGTTCACCAAGATCGCTCCAATCTTGCAACAACTAGCTGATGGGAAAGTGACCGACAACCAATCGGTGAACTACACGCTTGAAGATATTGACGCGGCAAAGGCTAAGGCGGTGGAAGATGGGTATCGGCACGCGCGTGAATCGGCATCCGTTGTCGCCCGTGCCAGCGGACGTACGCTTGGAGATATGACTTCTGCTTCGGTGGATACGCTGGGAAATATTCAGCCGATTCGACCGATGATGGCAATGTCAAGAATGAGTGCTCAAGCCGCGCCCATGGCAGGTCCGACGGAAGAGTTCTCAGCCCAGAGAATTACGGTCAGCGCGCACGTAAGCGTGGTTTTCGCACTGAAATAAATTCCCCAGCAACAGGTCACTTAGGCAGGCGGGTGGAATCCAGCGGTACGTCGCGTTGAATCACCATTTCGATCGAAGTGCCGACATCCATCTTCACATCATTGCCGCGACTCAACATAGCGATGACGACTCCTGCCGCGCCTCCGACGCCAGCGCCAATCCCCGCGCCTGTCCCACTTCCTGAGCTTAAGCCACCAATGATTGCTCCTCCGGTTGCGCCTTCCAGTCCGGCCTGAGCCGCCTTCCCAACCTTCTCGCCGGTCTGGCCGTCCTCACGCACGGTACCTTCATCGTCTTTAACATCAGCCTTGTCGACCCCGGGCGCATTCTGCAAGGCTCCAGGCATCACTACCGTATAACCGGATGGATAGATCAGGGTCGTGAAGTGCATTAACACTTCCGCACGCCCCTTGACCCTGCCCGCGCGCTGAATGTGTGTGATCCTGCCTTGCACGTAAGTGCCAGGGGGAATGACAACGCGGTCGTTTAGAACGACCGGAAAAGTCGTTTCAGCATAGACGGCGTCCCCTTCGCGGCTACCCTTGGTAGAGATTGCGTGCTTGAGAACAATCGGTACTTTTGTCCCAGATGGAATGACGAGCCGGTTCGGGTCAGCCGTAGGAGCAGGCGTAGCAACTGACGCGATTACAGGGTTGGCAGGATAGGTTGACTGAGATGAGTTCGCAGGAGGTAAAACGGGAACCGATTGGGCCACCATCACTATCGGTAGCAAGAGCAAAGCAACTAAAGCACGCATGGTTCCTCCGCCAATCAGCCTTGCAGTATCTAGAGGGGGCCCAAAAATAGGATGCAAGCCACACTCGAAAAGGTTACCGTTGCTTGCGGCGAAATGCTAAACGCCGATCCGCCTGGCCTGATTTTCCCTTATGTTACCCATGAACTGCGATTGCAGCCGATGAGCGCACTGCTCTCCGCATACATACAATGTCCCTTCTCGAGCGGCAATGTCTTCGTCCCACGAAGATAAGTACAACACGGGACGGTTGAACTCGCCGAATGAGGTCCACACTAACCACCATCGGTCGCTATTTTGCTTCAGCGCGCCGCAGTTCGGTCCAGCGCAACGATAAAAGAAGCTGGGGACTGCCCCATTTGAGTTTCGCGATTCCATGCAGTTTGGCTTCCGAGATAGAGGCCGAAAGCCTCTTTGAAAGCCATTGTAGCGGATACCCGCGGTTAATTGAACACATATAAGACAGCTACTTATAAATCAAATATTTTTGCCGCAGTTGCTGGAATTGTTCGAGCGATTCTCTCCAGCCTTCAGCAATTCGCCGGGGATCTTCCCCTTTCCCGATTGCATCGTAGACGGACTGATTCAACAGCAACTCAATCATTCGTTGCAGCTGAAATTGCTGCGGATATAACTTTTGCAAAGCTGAAGCCAGTTCGACGCCCAATTCCGGGCCATCCAAGGCGTTGCGATCCGTTAGGATCACGTTAATTCCTTCGCATTTCTGGTTGGCATAGTTGCTTGCGGTCGGCGTGAAATTAATAGGGACGAACCGAACTCCCGAAATGTTGCGGGCGTTCATATAAGTGGCAAATTCACGGGCTTTTATCCATGGGGCGCCTACGACTTCGAATGGAGTATCCGTACCTCTCCCGACGGAAACGTTAGTGTATTCGATAAGCCCAACGCCAGGGTAAAGAGTGGCTTGGGTAAGACTGCGCAGGTTAGGCGATGGGTCAATCCAGGACAATCCGGTTGAGTCGAACCAATCACCACGCATCCATCCTTCCATCGGGACAACTTCCAGACGCGCGTTGATGTTATGTTCCCCGTTGAACATCTTGGCCAGTTCACCGATGGTCATGCCATGTCGTACCGGGAGGCGATCATAATTCACGAAACTTTGCCGTCCCGGATCCGCAATCGGACCTTGCACGAATGCTCCAGTAATTGGATTAGGGCGGTCCAGCACAATGATCTCGATTCCCGCCTTTGCCGCAGCCTCGAGGAAGTAACCCAGAGTCGTTTCGTAGGTATAGAAGTGAACGCCGGCATCCTGGAAATCGATCACCACAGCGTCAAGACTCTTAAGGATTTCAAGAGACGGGCGGCGTGCCGCGTCCGTGGCTCCATAGACGCTGTAGACGGGAGCGCCGGTCGCGGAGTCTGTTGTGTTGCCAACGGATGTCGTATCGAGGTTGCCTGTGACACCATGCTCGGGACTAAATATCGCTTGCAAAGATACCCCGGGAGCTTGCGCGAGAACGTCGATGGTGCGTCGGCCCTGAGCATCTACGCCGTTCTGGTTGGTTAACACGCCGATCCTTCTCTTCCCTTGCGAGGGCTTCCCCTCTGACGATCGGAGCGGATCAAAGCCGTGAGCCTCCAAAACATCGATTCCGGCTTGAACTAAGCCGTTTCTGGCCGATACGTGTCGTGCGGCCGTCTCCGCTTCGTTATATCCAGTGATGCTCTTCCACCGTAGTTCTTCTCCTTCACTGACTGTTAAATCCAGCGCGGAGGCCACGGCGGTTGCGACCTTTGTACGCAGTGCAATCGCGCTTCCCTTCCCGCGGGGATGAACCGCATTAGTGAGCAGCACTATGAAAGTTTGCGTCGTCGGATCAATCCATAACGAAGTCCCGGTGAACCCGGTGTGGCCAAACGAGCCAACGGGCAGCAAGTTTCCACGATTGCTTGAGAATGGCGAATCAATGTCCCATCCAAATCCACGTAAAACATCGGAGGTAGGCGGCTGCTCCGGCGTGGTCATCTTCTCGACCATTAGCGGCGAGAGGATCGAACTTCCCTGGAGAAGCGCAAGCGCGAATTTTGACAAGTCATCCGCGGTTGAAAACACTCCGGCATGGCCCCCAACACCCCCCATCCGCCTGGCAGTTGGATCGTGCACGATTCCGCGCAACATCCTGTTCTGCTCGTCGAATTGTGTGGGAGCAATTTTCGGCAGCCACGACGCGGGGGGCAGGAACTGCGTGTGCGCCATGTGCAGTGGGCGAAAAATGTTCTTCTCTGAATATTCCTGCAAAGACTGTCCCGACACTTTCTCTACCAGCGCGCCGAGGACAATAAAGTTGACATCGCTGTAAAGGAATTGCGATCCAGGTGGGAAGATGGGCTTTTCCGCACACGCCATTTGATAGGCCGCGTCTTTGCCTCGCGATTCTTGTGCGCCTTTGTCCAAATCCAGATCTGGAGGCAAACCAGAGAAGTGGGTCAGCAAGTCGCGGATGGAAATGTCTTCTTTGCCGTTCGCGGCGAATTCGGGAAGGTATTTGGCTACGGGCTCGTTGACACGAATTTTTCCTCGTTCAACCAACTGCATAATAGCAGTGCTGGTCGCGGTAACCTTCGTCAGAGATGCCAAGTCGAAGATTGTGTCCACGGTCATCGCTTCGCGGCGAGGCTCGAGCGAGCGATAACCAAATGCCTTGCGATAAATTACATGGCCGTTGTGCCACACCAGCAGCACCGCGCCGGGAATTTCCTGGCTGTGGATTGCGTCAATCACAATTCCATCCAGCACTTTCAGGGGGAGTTGACCGGCAGCAGCTTTTTTTGTGAGGCTCGTTGCCGGTATACCAACGGAGGCACTGAAGAGTATCGCCGCGACAAATAGGCGCAGTGGCTGCTTCCAACACGAGGTTGTGAGAATTGAGCTGATTCTTCGACTCTACACAAGTTGGATCGCTAACCTCAAGGAACTCAAGTTACAGGTACCGTTTTCGCAACCTGTGAAAGTAAAGTGTTCTGCTACCATTTGTTATTGCCTCCATTGTGAATATTTCATGGCCACAGAGAGTACATAGCTTGCCGGATGCCTTTTCTTCCCCAGACGTGGCGCAGAAAACTCATGCTCACTCACCTGCATCAGCCTATGACCAGCAGGATGTCCAATTCGCAGCCGCATTCGAGATTCTGAACAAAGGCATCGCGGAACACGCTTTTCCAGCAGCGGCGGTCGCGGTTACTCATCATGGAAAGCTGGTTGTTTTGAAAGCGGCGGGCAGGTTCACATACGAGCCAGGTTCTCCGGAAGTGACGGCGGGAACTATTTTTGACCTCGCATCGGTTTCCAAGGTGGTCGCTACAACCGGCATGGCGATGATTCTCTATGAGCGTGGCTTGCTTGATTTGGAGGCTCCCGTCGTCGCTCTATTCCCAGAATTTATTGGAAGTGGTCGTTCTCAAGTAGATCCGCGCCGAAAAGAAGTGACCGTGCATATGCTGCTAGCTCACTCTTCGGGTTTGCCGGCATACGAGAAACTGTTTCAACGGGCTTCCAATAGAGAGGACCTGCTATCGCTCGCGTTCGCGACTGGTTTAACTGCCGACCCTGGCACTCGCGCCGAATACAGCGATATCGGATTCATTGTTCTGGGGGCGGTGTTGGAGCGAATTGCAGATGAGTCACTCGATCATTTCTGTCAGCGGGAGATTTTTGGCCCCTTGGGAATGACTCATACGACATTCAATCCTCCCACGGCGTGGCGATCGTCGATTCCGCCGACTTCGCGCGGAGACAATTCTCGCGATCGTATTATTCAGGGCGAGGTTCAGGACGGGAATGCGTGCGTGATGGGCGGGGTGGCAGGACATGCCGGAGTCTTCTCCTCTGGGACTGACTTGGCCATCTTCGCCAATGTCATGTTGAATGAGGGGCGTCCCCTGGTTCGTCCCGAAACGCTAAAGCTTTTCACCAAGCGGGAGTCCTCACCAACGGGAACTTCGCGAGCACTGGGGTGGGATACACCATCGTTCCCATCACAGTCCGGTCCATCGCAATCTGGAAAGCATTTCTCTGCGAACTCCTTCGGACATCTTGGCTACACAGGCACTTCATTGTGGATCGACCCAGAACGCCAGCTTTCGATAGCTTTGCTGACGAATCGAACATGGCCGGATTGCAGCAATCAAGAGATTAAGAAATTACGACCAATCTTCCACGACACGATTGTTGAAGCGTTAGATATCGAGGCCCCTCGTTGAGAAAGGGATCGAAGACGTTGAGTGGCCTCGCCACTGAACAACTCAATCCCGCGTCCGCAGAACTGGACCGGAAATCCGCGCTGGAAATCGCTCGGGTTATAAATGCTGAGGACACAAAAGTCGCTGCGGCGGTGAAACAAGCTCTTCCTAAGATCGCTGCCGCCATCGACCTAATTGCTGATTCCCTCAGAAAAGGCGGCCGCCTGATCTACGTTGGTACAGGGACGAGCGGTCGAATCGCCGCGTTGGATGCGGTCGAGTGTCCGCCGACGTTTGGTACGGATCCAAGAACTGTGCAATTCATAATTGCCGGTGGACCAAAGGCCCTGGCGGCGGCCGTCGAGTCGAACGAAGATTCCAGGAAACTTGGCGAGCGTGCAATTGCAGAGATGAAGCCCGGGAAGAAGGATGTAGTGGTTGGCATCGCAGCCAGCGGGCGCACTCCATTCACTATTGCGGCGATGCGTTACGCAAGACGAAAAGGAGCGAAGACGGTTGCTGTTGTGTGCAACCCGAATTCAGCGTTGGAAAAGGCAGCACACATTGGAATAGTGATTAACACGGGCTCGGAAGTGATTTCGGGATCCACTCGCATGAAGGCCGGAACAGCGCAGAAATTGGTCTTGAACATGCTTTCCAGTGGCGCCTTCACTCGGTTGGGATACGTGTACGGAAATCTCATGGTAAACGTGCGTCCGAAAAACGTGAAGCTGGCTGCGCGTGGAGTAACAATATTGCAAGAAGCAGCAGGCGTCTCGAAATCGCAAGCGCGAAAAACGTTGGATGCTGCGGGCGGCAGTGTTCCGATCGCGCTCGTTACGTTGCAAGCCCGAGTTAGCCCCAATGAAGCCGAGCGTATCCTCAAATCTGTGGATGGGCATGTGCGACAGGCGATTGCGCTCGCGCGGAAGCGATAGAAGCACGGCCTTCGAAAGGCCGTGCCCTCCCGATTAACAGTTTCCTTTCCGTGTCAGGCGATATTCACCGTTAGAATGGAGCCTCGGCTTTTTTATTCAACTACTCGCGCTTTGTAAGGAATTACCCGCATATGGATAAATTTGTGATTCGCGGTGGCAACCCGCTGCTTGGAACGATTCGGGTTAGTGGTGCGAAAAATGCCGCATTACCATGCATGGCCGCCGCACTCCTAACAGAAGAGCCGGTCGTCCTGGAAAACATTCCTCAGGTTCGCGATATCGAGACCACACGCAAACTTCTTTCCGCAATGGGTGCGGAGGTTGAGTTAGGTTACGGACGAGCGCAGCATCGCACCACGATTTGTTGCCGCAACCTTGCTTCTCCCGAAGCTTCCTACGAGTTGGTAAAAACGATGCGCGCGTCCACGCTCGTTCTCGGACCTTTAGTCGCGCGTTGCGGACATGCCCGCGTTTCCCTTCCCGGAGGCTGCGCCATCGGCGCTCGCCCCATCGACCTGCACATCAAAGGCCTGGAAAGCTTGGGCGCCAAGATTGAACAGCAGCACGGATATGTTTCAGCCAGCGCCACGAGACTAAAGGGCGCGGAAATAGTCTTCGACAAGATTACCGTCACCGGCACTGAAGATCTTCTGATGGCCGCCGCGCTCGCGGAGGGCGAGACAGTCATGCGGAATTGCGCCCGCGAGCCAGAAGTCGCCGACCTGGCAGATTTGCTGAATAAGATGGGTGCGCGAATTGAAGGTGCTGGAACATCGACGATCCGGGTAAAGGGTGTCGAAAAGCTGCACGGAGCGAAACATCGCATTATTCCCGACCGCATCGAAGCGGCGACATTCATTATTGCCGGCGCGCTCACAGGCGGCGATTTGATCGTCGGCGGCTGCGACCCTCTTCACCTTAGCGCGCTGCTGCGAAAATTAGATGAAGTCGGGGTGAAAACGTCGATGACTGCGGAATCAGTTCGCGTGATTGGCGATACTTCATTAAAAGCCTCGGATATTGTCACGGAGGAATATCCAGGCTTTCCCACAGATATGCAGGCGCAATACATGGCCCTTGCTACGCAAGCCGATGGAACCTCGACGATCACGGAAAATATTTTCGAGAATCGCTTCATGCACGCGCAAGAGCTGGTGCGCATGGGAGCAAACATCAAGATTGAGGGACGGCGCGCGGTGGTTAGCGGCAAGACCCCGTTAAGCGCGGCAGCAGTTTTGGCATCGGATCTGCGAGCATCGGCGTCGCTGGTGTTAGCGGCGTTAGTCGCGGATGGAGAGACTATCATCGACCGCGTCTATCACATCGATCGCGGTTATGAAAATATCGAGGAGAAGCTCCGCGGAGTGGGAGCGCAAATCCGTCGCATGGGAGAAATGTTTCACAAGCGAGCCTAAGTCCCGACGTCGTGCGAGATTTTTGAAGCAGCGTCATTGCTTGCGCTCAGCCCACTTCCATGCCGTCGAGACAATTTCTTCCAGCGACCGCTTTGCCTTCCAGTTCAGCATCTTTTCCGCACGGCTTGGATCGGCGATCAACGCCGGTGGATCTCCCGGCCGGCGCGGGGCCAGAAGCCACGGGACCTTGCGGCCCGTCACCTTTTCAATTGTTGAGATCACTTCTTTTACAGAATATCCTCGTCCAGTTCCAAGGTTCAGGGCTGCCGACTCCCCACTGTCAATACAATCCAAGCCCAGCACATGAGCTTCCGCAAGATCGCTGACATGAATGTAGTCCCGGACGCAGGTCCCGTCCGGGGTGGGATAGTCGTCGCCAAAAATCTGTAGCGCGGGACGCCTGCCCTTAATCGCCTCAAACACTGCCGGGATCAGATGCGTTTCTGGATCGTGCATTTCCCCGATTTGTCCATTCTCATCCGCGCCCGATGCATTGAAATAGCGGAAGGCGACGAAACGAAGCCCGTAGGCTCGCGCATAAGATTCCAGGGCAAACTCAAATGCGAGCTTGGAAGAGCCATAAGGATTGACCGGCAATCTAGGATTGTCCTCGGCCATCGGAACTTTCAATGGAACGCCGTAGACGGCACAAGTGGAGGAGAAGATAAATTTGCGAACGGAAGAATCCATCACGGCATTAAGAAGAGCGATGCTGCCAAGAACATTGTTTTGGAAATATTTCCGCGGATTCTCGACCGATTCCCCAACATACGCGTAGGCTGCAAAATGCATGACCGCATCCACGCGATTGAGTATTGGCGCAAGTTTGGTCGAATCCGAGATATCGCCGATCACCAGTTCGAAGCCATCGGCAAGGCTGGTGTATCCCGTCGACAAGTTGTCATAGATGATAACTTCGTGTCCCTTGCGTCTGAGCGCGTGTGCTGTATGGCTTCCGATGTAACCGGCGCCGCCGACTACCAAAATCGCCACTCCTTGTCCCCCTTATGATCACTTGAATGATACTGCCCTTTAGGAATTGACGACTCGTCTAGCAGCAGAATCCTGAGAAGTGAACTTAAAGAGGGTTGGACGAGGGGAAATAGACAGCCGGACTTCACCTACTGGCAAAGTCCGGCCGGAGATTGATCTCAACTATCTGTGAAGCTTAAACTCCAGCACTGCCTCGGCGAGACAGGTGGCCGATTAAGCTGATCAGGAAGAAAACAAGGAAAACGAAGAACAAGAGTTTTGCAATTCCTGCAGCCGCAAACGCTATACCACCGAATCCTAAAATCGCCGCTACGATTGCCACTACGAGAAACACTAGCGCCCAATAGAGCATGGTTGCCTCCTTTTCAGTTGTGTATCGCTAGCAGACATAGTGAAAATCTTAACGAACGGGCTGAATTTAGACGATACGGCTCAAGCTGTAGTCCCCGATGCGGATTAATGTAGAAACATTGAGACAAAGTTACAAAACTATGCAGTTTTTCCCGAGTCATGCAGGAACAATTGCGTGAATGGCGCAGATGCCTATGCCGCGCGTTTTCTGGTGCGTGCGGCTTTCTGCGCGGCCTCAGTACGGCTACTCTTGCTGCGCTTCCGTGCAGCATTTGTTGCATGCCTCGAAAGGGCGGACGCTGACGCCCCAACTCTTCCTTCTTTCTTTAGTGCTCGCGAAGTTGCTCTCGACCGCGTAGGCGAAGGGTTGTTGTTCGTCCGCGAGCTAGTCTTTCCGGAAGCCGCCGAACTTCTGTTGGGCGGAGGCAGTAGCTTTACTCCCGCTTTGCGTGCCTTTGACAGTCCGATAGCAATGGCTTGTTTGGCATTACGGACGCCATGTTTTCCCTCTCTCACGTGATGAATCTCTTCCCGAACAAATTCGCCCGCCTGGGTCGAGGGGGATTTGCCTTCTCGGGCATCTTCCTGCGCACGCATTAGCGTTTCTTCTTCTGGCATCACTTCCTCCCATCGAATAAAGTCACTCAGAAATCTCCATCTGCTGAAGCGCCAAATCAACCACCGCGTTTTTGGTGGAATGCGCAAACAAGGACGAATAGACCAATAACTTATCGGCAGTGCCTGGGTCAATCACGGCTTCCTGCGCCTGGCGGGATACATCCATTCCGGTAGCGACGCCAGCCCAGAATATGACTTCTTCTACTCCCATGGAATGTTTCGGATCGGGCGGAAGTTCGCACAAAGTGTGTGCTCGTTCTTCGATCTCCTCTGGATCGAGATCGCCAACGGCGTCCACGAAGGACATTACTTCAACAATCTTGGAAAAGGCCTCCCAGTTGCGTGCGTCGTTCATTTGGCCAGCCCCGCCTATCACTGAATGAGCATATTGGCCAGCACCCTCGGGGGGTATCCCCTCCATGTCGTAAATCGTGAAGGATCATGCTGTAGCCACCGGATTTCCGTCGGCCGAGTAAACAGACATCTCTCATTGGGGTCATCGCATCAGAGAACAACTATCTGGAAAGTCTTTAAGTTGGGGACGTAGGCCTTGCCGACTAACCATGACAAAAAAGCTTTTACCGGGGACAAAGCATGGCACTCCAACATCTTGTTTGCATTTTCGCTGGCCTTGATCTGTCTTTCGCTTCAGCTCCAGCCGATCGCTCAGGTTTCTTACGACGGCCAAATCGTAAGTTCGATCAGCGTCATCGCCGATCCCCATCTCGATGTTGAAAAGTTGAAGCCGTTGATTTCCCAGAAAGTTGGACAGCCATATTCGCAGACGGAGGTCGAATCCAGTATTGAGGCTTTGAGAGGAGCGGGAAATTTTACCAAAGTGACCATCGACGGTGACCCGGAACCAGCCGGACTACGATTGAGTTTCATACTTGAACCCGCATACTACGTCGGCGTGGTGAACTTTCCTGGCGCAACGAAAGTTTTCAGCTATACCCGCCTCCTACAGGTAATCAATTTTGAAGACCAACAACCCTACGATAAGTCCACAATGCCGGGACAAGAGTCTCAGTTGCTCACGTTTTTTCGATCCAATGGTTTCTTTGTGGCGAAGGTCCATAGTGACGCTCAGCTGGACGACAATCATCGAATCGCGAATCCGGTCTTCTATGTCGATTTGGGCAAACGCGCACGCATCGGCAAAATTGATATTCAGGGCCCAGCGCCCGACGAGAGTGCTCGTCTGCTTCATTCCGTACAAGGCTTGCGAGCGCGCGTGACTGGTGGCTTCCTGAAATCAGGCAAGTCGTACAGCGCCGAGCGAATTAAGGCCGCGACAACGGTGCTTAAGGCTTATTTGGCCAAACAACATTACCTTGCCAACCGCTTGTCGTTCAATCCGCCCCAGTATCATCCGGAAACAAATCGCGCTGATATCTCGTTGACGGTTACTGTCGGGCCCGCCGTGGACGTAAAGACGACCGGCGCTCGGCTCTCCTTTCTTCCATACCTTTCCAGGCGGCAAGAAAAGAAGCTGATTCCCATTTACAGCGAAGGCGCGGTGGATCGCGATTTGGTCGATGAGGGTGAACGAAACCTGAGCAACTACTTTCAAAAGAAGGGCTACTTCGACGTGAAGGTAACAACGGCATTCAAGCGCGAGCCAGGAAGAGTGACGATAACTTACGACATCGACAAGGGCCGGAAACACAGCGTCGACAACCTCATCTTTACGGGGAATCACCAACTGTCTGAGGACGATTTGCGAGGGAACGTTGAGATCAAGAAGCACAATCTTTTTTCTAGAGGAATATTCAGCCAAAAGTTGCTCAACATCAGCGTAAAGAATATTGAGGCTCTTTACCGGGACACTGGGTACGAGAATGTTAAGGTAACTCCCCGCGTGGTTGACCACGAACCCAAGATCGATGTCACCTTTCAAATCGAAGAGGGTACCCGCACGCTAGTAGAAAATTTGGAAGTCAAAGGCAATCAGCATTTGACGCTCCAGCAACTCCACCCCGCTTCGGGTTTCAATGTATTCGTCGGTTGCCCATTTTCGCGCAGTCGATTGTCCAAAGATCGAAGTCAAATACTTGCAAAGTACCTGGACCTTGGTTATTTGAATGCTGAGGTTAAGGCACAAGTGACCCGGCGCCCTGACAATCCCCACAGGGTGGGCGTCGCATATCTAATTACCGAGCACCAGCAGGTTCGGGTGAGCGTGGCTGTTTTACTGGGGCGACAAGTTACTCGACCGGCCCTGATTCACCAAACGGCTCGTATTTCCGCCGAAACGCCTTTGAGTCAGGGGAGACTCTTAGAAGCGCAAAGTGAGCTATACAGCCTCGGAATTTTCGACTGGTCGAGCGTGGGGCCTAAGAAAGAAATCACAGACCAGACTGAAGAACAAGCCTTGATTAAGGTGCACGAGGCGAAACGAAATAGCATCACCTATGGTTTTGGATTGGAAGTCGCGCGTCGCGGTGGCAACGTTCCAAGTGGAACAGTGGCGATTCCAGGCTTGCCCACTATCGGTTTAGGAAAGAATCAGATCGTCCCAAGCGAAGCCACTTTTGTCAGTCCCCGAGGCTCGATTGAATATACGCGGCGAAATCTCCGCGGAGAGGGAGAAACCGGGCAAATTTCGGTGGCCGCCTCACAATTGGATCAGCTTGCGGTCGCGTCTTATACCGTCCCTCGTTTCCTCAATACGCAATGGAAGGCATTAACGACCTTTTCGATCGAGCGCACCACCGAGAATCCTCTTTTCGCCGCCAGACTTGGCGATGCCGCCTTTCAGTTGGAGCGCGCTCTCAACGAGTCAAAAACCACACGGCTCCAGATCCGTTACGACTTCAATAAAACGCGATTGTCTGAATTGCTGGTTCCGCAACTGGTTTTGCCGCGCGACCAAAATGTGCACTTATCAACGGTTTCGGCCGCATTGATTAAAGACAATCGAGACCAGCCCCTCGACGCGCATCGTGGAATGTTTGGAACTCTCAATATTGGAATCACTCCTGTGGCCTTAGGTTCCAGCGCCAATTTCGCCAAGATGTTTGGGCAGTATGCATATTACCGTTCAATTCATGGAATGGTATGGGCCAACAGCGTCCGAATTGGGCTGGCAGCACCGTCCGCGGCGAGCTTTGTTCCCACCAGCCAACTCTTCTTCTCGGGCGGTGGTACAACTCTCCGCGGCTTTCCTCTGAACGGCGCGGGACCGCAGCGTTTAGTGCCGTTTTGCACGCCTGGGACGGCTCCGAGCGCGTGCACAAGTGCAATTACCGTCCCAGTAGGTGGTGAACAGCTCTTCATTCTGAATTCCGAGCTTCGATTTCCGCTTCACGTACCAGTAAATATTTTGAAGCCATTAGGGGCTGTTGTTTTCTACGACGGAGGCAACGTTTTTAGCCACATCAACCTTTCGCAGTTCGGGAATAGCTACACGAATACAGTTGGAATTGGATTGCGTTATGGCACCCCAATCGGGCCAATTCGAATCGACGTTGGACGCAATTTAAATCCTGTGCCAGGTCTCGGATCCACGCAGTACTTCATAACACTCGGACAGTCGTTTTAGAGCATGAAGCTATGAAATCGAAACGAATTATCGGTTGGACAGCTGGAGTCATATTCGGTTTGCTAATTCTTTCAGTAATTGGGGGATTATTTGTTTTGCGAAGTCAGGGCTTTCATCGGTATGTGCTCGCGAAAATTGTAGAGCAAGGCAATGAGGCGACGGGGGGTAAAGTAGAAGTGGGGAATTTTGACTTCAACTTTTCCACGCTTACTGCGCATCTCTATGACTTCACCATACATGGCACCGAACCAAGCGGCGACAGACCGCTTCTTCACGTAGATAAGCTTACAGTCGGACTGAAAATTTTGTCAGTTCTGCGCCGAGAAGTAAATTTGCGTGATCTGCAGATCGAACATCCGGCCCTGCATCTGACTGTTGATAAGAACGGCCGCAATAACATCCCGGAGCCCAACGCTCCAAAAGATAAAACTTCATCTACCAACGTCTTCGATCTGGCGGTTCGGCATGTTCTTTTGACCAATGGAGAGATTATCTACAACGATCGGAAAGTTCCGGTCGACGCCGACATTACCGATCTTCGGGCTGAAACACATTTCGATTCCTTAGCAACCCGTTATGCTGGATCCATTTCATACCAGAACGGGAGGATACACTATTCGACGCTAGCTCCCCTCTCCCATGGCCTGGACGCACAGTTCACGGCAACGCCATCGGATCTCAATCTTTCAAATCTCGTGCTGACGGTGGGTTCTTCCCGGATTTCGTTGCAGGCCGCTGTCAGTGATTACAGCAATCCCAAAGTCTCAAGCAACTACAACATTTTGGTTCATACCCAGGACGTTGCTGGCTTGGCCACGGTAGCGGCACCGGCAGGGAATGTTTCGCTGTCTGGGAAGATTTCATACCAGGGCACCCCGAACCACTCTTTTCTTTGCGACGTTCTGCTAGATGGCCGGATTGGCAGTGAAGGGCTGAGCGTGACCTCGCCACAGGCTCGAATTGAACTTCGGAAGCTCCACGGAACCTATCAACTCGCAAACGGAAATTTCCGAACCAGCGATTTCGCCGCGGATCTTCTCAATGGACGCGTCAACGCCGATCTCAGCATTCAGCATCTCGACGCGGTTTCGTCGTCCAAATTGCGTGCATCTTTGCGTGGAATCTCCCTGCAAGCGGCAAAGTCAGCCGCCAAGAGCATTTTCGAGACGCCCGTCCCTCTCATTGGGACTGTTAATGGAAATGCTGAGGCCTCTTGGACTGGCAGTGGTAAAAATCTGCTGGTGAGATCGGATTTACTCATCAGCGCCTCCGCGACGCCTTCCGCCTCAAGTGGGACCATGATTCCTGTGAATGGTGCCGTGCATGCGAGCTACGACCGTGCGCGCAATATTCTAAGTATTCGGCATTCGACGATTCGTACTCCTGCGACTTCGCTGACTGCCGACGGTAAGATCGGGGACCGATCGAATCTGGCAATCCACCTTATGACGGGCAATTTGCACGAGCTCACGATTCTCGCTTCGATGGCGCAAAGTTCAAATCGCACAGCAAAGGCGACCGCTCCGTTGGAACTGTCCGGCTCTGGAAGTGTAGACGCCGTGGTTAGCGGATCTTTGCATCAGCCTCTTATCAGCGCACAACTAAACGCGCAGAATTTAGGGGTAGAAGGAAGCGAGTGGCGCAGCCTCGCGCTTCATGCGCAGGCCAGTTCATCGGGAATATCCATACAAAACGGCCACCTGATTAGTACAGGTCCGGGACAGGTGTCGTTTAGTGGACGGGCGGGACTGCGTAACTGGGCCTATCTTCCGTCCGATCCGATTGAGTTGAATGCTTCCGTAAGACAAATGCCCGCAGCTCAAATTGAGCAACTCGCCCGGCTGCAATATCCAGTTCAGGGGAATATTTCCGCGGATATAAAGTTGCGGGGCAGTCAGCTGGATCCAGCCGGAAGCGGCTCTCTCCATCTGACTCAAGCACGCATTGCCGACGAATCAGTTCAGAATCTCAGCCTACAATTCCAAGCTGCAAGCGGGACTGTCAATTCGTCTTTAGACGTTAAGTCGCAAGCGGGATCGGCAACTGCCACCTTGGCCTTCACCCCTAAGACAAGAGGGTACCGGTTCAGATTGAATGCCCCGGGAGTGGTACTGGGCCGTTTGCAGACCGTCCAAGCGAAGAACCTCCCCCTCAACGGAACCGTAACAGCGTCAGCCAGCGGCGAAGGAACTCTGGATAATCCCAACTTGAGTGCGACGCTCCAAATACCTCAACTTCAGTTTCAGCAGAATTCGATTACTGCGATAAAAGCCGAGTTGAAGGTCGCGAATCAACGCGCGGATTTGGTGCTCAGTTCTGGGGTCGTCCAGTCCACCGTCCGAGCGCACGCGACTGTAAATCTGGTAGGGGATTATTACACCGAGGCAACGATCGATTCCAGTAAAATCCCCCTCGAGCCGCTGCTGGCGATATTTGTTTCTAGTCGGCCCAGCGGTTTTCAAGGCGAGACTGAACTTCACGCAACCCTGAAAGGTCCACTAAAAAACAAGGTGGCCATTGAAGCTCATGTTGTGATCCCGACACTGAGCGCGACGTACCAGTCACTACAAGTCGCGAATTCCAAGCCGATTCGTTTGGATTACGCTAACTCAGTGATCGTCGTTCAGCCTTCCGAAATTACGGGCACCGAAACTTCATTAAAATTTCAGGGCCGGATTCCGGTGGATGGAATTCAATCGGTGAATGTCTGCGCAAAGGGATCTGTTGATTTACGGATCCTGCAAATCGTCAGTTCTGACATAAAAAGCTCCGGCACTCTTGACCTTGATGTCAACACACAAGGCACTTCCGCTCATCCTATTGTGAAAGGGCAAGTACAGCTTAAGAACGCATCCCTATCCAGCCCGTCCGCCCCTCTCGGTTTGTCGCACGCTAACGGAGTATTCGACGTCGGGACCGACCAGGTTCGGATCACACAATTCAGCGGTCAGGTAGGAGGCGGTCAGATTTCCGCCGGGGGTACCGTTACTTACCGGCCGCAGATTCAGTTCAATACAGCACTGCAAGCGAAAAGCGTCCGGTTACTCTATCCGGAAGGATTGCGGACAGTTTTAAGCAGCGATGTCAATTTGACTGGTACTACCAGTGATGCAACTCTCGCAGGGCAAGTACTAGTCGACAGCCTCTCGTTCACCCCCGATTTCGATCTTGCCAATTTTCTCAGCCAGTTTACCGGGACAAGCGTTCCGCCAGCGGAAGAAACCTTCGCCGACAACGTGAAACTCAACGTCAGCGTTCAATCCACCGACGAATTATCCGCAACGAGTTCTGAGTTCAGCATCGAGGGCCAGGCAAATCTGAGGGTAATTGGCACGGCAGCAGATCCCGTTATCATCGGGAGGGCAGATCTGAATTCCGGCGATGTTTTCTTTCTGAACAACCGCTATCAGATTCAGCGAGGGATCATCACTTTTAACGACCCGAATCAAACTTCGCCGACCGTAAATCTGTCCGTTAACACCAGCATCCAGCAATATAATCTGACGATTAATGTGAGCGGACCGATTGAGAAGTTGCAAACCAGTTATGTTTCCGACCCGCCGCTTTCGACGGTAGACATCATCAATCTGATTGCGCGCGGCCAGACAACCGAGCAAGCCGACACCACAAATCTGAGCGCGAATTCCCTCTTGGCTCAGGGAGTAGCCAGCCGTCTAAGCAGTGGGGTTCAAAAGCTTGCCGGACTTTCCAGCCTGTCCATCGATCCCCTACTAAGTGGAAACAATGGGAATCCTTCGGCGCGCATTGCGCTGCAGCAGAGAGTCACGAAGAACTTTTTCTTCACGTTTTCGACCGACGTCACCCAGCCGCAGAATGAGATTGTTGAAGGAGATTATCAGCTCAATAAGCGCTGGTCCGTGAGCGCGGCCCGCAATGCGTCGGGCGGTGTCTCGGTAGACGGGAAATTTCACACGAATTTCTAAGGCAGAATATTTCAGTACCCTCTAACGGTACTTACTTGGCACGATTGTGCTATTTGCGCCGGGGTCCCTGGCCGTATAAGATTAACCGGATTTTCACGTTGGCAAATTTCGGGACCTAGGCATAAGCGCAGAATATTTTCTCGATTCTATTTCTACAACTTCCTATGAATCTCGAAAAAGCCAGTCTTTCCCAGTCGATACCGACGCATGTCAGAGTGTTAGTTGTTGATGATCATGAAGTCATGAGGATGGGAATTCGCAACCTCCTTGAGTCCGTTCCCAACTGGAGCATATGCGCGGAAGCGAGCAATGGCCACGAAGCAGTGGAGAAGGCATTCCAGTTTGAGCCTGACGTCATTGTGATGGATATCACAATGCCCGGAATGAACGGTTTGGACGCGGCCGGCGAAATTGGCAAGTCCCGCCCCGATATCCCCGTGATCCTGTTTTCCCTTCATCTATCGGAGGACTTGACCAGCCACTTCAATCGCGGAGGAATCCGCGGCGCTGTGGGCAAAGGTGAAGCGGCACGCGACCTAGTTGAAGCCGTTAAGAAAGTATTGGCGGGAGGGACCTTCTTCCCGGCCAAGGTAGGATCCAAGCTTTCCAACTAAGCGATGGAATCACTGCTGTTCGGGTGACCTATCCACCAAAGCACTTTCGCCATAACCCTCCACCCAGCCGTCGAGATTGGCGTCGAATCGTACTCTCGGTTTTCCGGCACCAGCACCTCAGTATCGTCGAACCTTTGCAGTCTGGAAACAATCAGGCCTTCTTCCTTGTGGGCCGCAACGACAATCTGCCCTCTCAGCTTTAAACGGTTGGTTTGCGATGTATCGACCACAAGAATGTAACCGCTGTGGATGAGCGGCATCATTGACCGGCCATGCACTCGCAAGCAACTGGTATGGGCTGGATTTGGACACCACTCACTAGGGGCGGCCAGCATAGACTCCGGGCGAACTTGACTCAATGCGGCCGCAGGATCGCCTCTTCCACCGTGGGTCGCGACCGTTACCGGCAACAGGGGAATTGCAACCAATTTGTTTTTCTTCTTGCTGGCAGACGCGGCGCCCGCTTCGACGATTTCCAAATCGGGCAACCGATCTTTGCGCAACCGGGACCGGACGGCGGGGAAAACCCGCATCAAATCTTCACTGTGTAGACCGGCTCGATCCCAGAAATACCAGCATTCAGGGTCACCGGTAAGGTTCCCGAGTTGGATGTTGATGTTGGCTGGGGGTTCCTGCACCCCGCGTTCCCAGCGGGAGACGGCCATAGCTGAGGAATTCAACTGGCGGCCGAGTTCCGACTGGCTCATCCCCAATCGCCGCCGAAGAATGTTGATCCGTCCCGCCCATTGGCGCTGCTCAACTTTGGGTTCGGGTTTTTTTGCTCTGCTCATGAACCAAACTGCTATACTGTAACTTGTTTGGTTAACCTCTCTGTTAACTCACTACCGTACGTTCGGCATTGACAGCCCGATGAAAGGCAGTCATGTATCATGACAATCCTACCACAAATTCAAAGTTAATCGGTCTATCACCTCAGACTCTCTATCGCGGCTTGTACGTGCGGGTTTCCCGTAAGCTCGGAGTAGACCCGTCCTACGTCAGCCGCGTGGCTCGGGGCGAACGCCAGTCTCCAGAGGTTGAGACTGCATTAGCCCAGGAAATTGAACACATAACTCGAAAACTGGGCTCAGTCCAGCCTACTCCCAGACCTACTGGTTTGCAAAAAGAAAACCGGGGGAAGCGACTCCGCTTTTTTGTCTCGAAGCAACGCAATTCTCTAGGCCACGAGTGGCTTCAATATACCCAGGATGACCCCAGCATACGGCGTATTAAACTTTCCGCCAAACGCCGTCTGTCACCGGTGATGCCGATAGTTGACGAAGCCCTTAGTAGCATGAAGTTTAGCTTGAAGGAGATTGCTTCAAGACCTATGAAGGCTGCAAGTCGTCACGGCAAAGAACGGCGCGAACAAGGTTACTCTCCAACGACATTGCTGGAAGAATACAACCTAATACGGCGCTGCATCTACAACGTTGCCGAGCAGAACCTTAAGCATCTGGATGGAGAACATTTGATCCGCGATCTTGGTCAGTTAGGGGAAGTCCTGGATTTTCAAACCCAAAGTGCCATCCGGGCGTTTCTCGGCCAGGCTTGATGGATGTGGAAATTCGCCCCGTCGCGAAGGTGCTCCCTTATCCCGAGATTAAGGCCGCGACGGGAAAATCTTCGAGTAGGGCGGACGCAGGGAGAGATCCTTCGTTCCCTGAAGTTCCCGGATCGAACGCCTTTCCCGTGAAAATATTTCGATAGCTTGTATCTGCGCCGTCGTTCGCAAATTCCCTTCGACCAACTTCCACACGAGTATCTCCCCACAAATAGGAGCCAGCCGGAAGTCCGCGCTGGGCGTCTAGCAAGTTTGCGCAAAGACGAGGCACAACGACTATTAGTTTTTGGCCCGCCCACGAGCGCGCAAAGGATACGAGATGTTTCGCTTTAGGTCCCTGAATTTGCAATGGAACATACTCTCCGTCCAAAAACAATTTCGGATTCTCTTTTCGCAGGTTTAACGCTCTCCAGGTCAAATACATCTTGATCCGTCCGTCGCTCATGTGATTTACCAAATCACGGACACACGTAATCAATCCTTCACCACCTTTAGGCCAAGTCTGCATTTCTTTGAGAATCTCGGCACGCCGCCAATAGTCGACTGGACGCCGATTGTCAGGATCCACGAGGCTTAGGTCCCAGAGTTCAGTGCCTTGATAGAGATCGGGAACTCCGGGGCAAGTGAGCTTAAGCAGGGTTTGAGACATGCTGTTGAGCATGCCAATCCGGGCAACGTCGCTGCTGAACGCCGCGAGGCTGGCCACAAACGCATTTTCCTCACTTGGAGCCAAAACCCCGTCTACGAAAGCAATAACGGCCGCTTCGTAATTCGCATTAGGATTCGCCCAGCTACTCTTCTCTTTTGCCTCTCTCACCGCTTTGAGCATGTACTGTCTTATCCGCTCACGAAAACTTTCATCAGGAAGAACTTCACCTTCAAGCGGCCACGAACCAACCAAAGTTTGATACAGAAGATATTCATCATTGCGTGACGGCGCCAGAACGTCATCCACCAGGCGTTTCTTGCTCTGATTCAGTTCCCGCCAGCGCCGCACCTCCTTACCCCACCGATAAGGAATTTCGGATATTACGTCGATACGGGCGCGAACATCTTCGGAGCGCTTCGTATCATGGCTGGAAGTATCCAGCATGGTGTGAGGCCACGATCTAGACCGCTCCGCCATTTTGGCGTGAAATACCTCGGGAGGTACTCCGAATCGACGGGGGTCTCCTCCAACTTCATTTAACGAATCGAGCCGGTGATAGCGATAGAAGCTGGTGTCCTCCAGTCCTTTCGCCATTACGGCGCTGGTGAACTGTTGCACCTTCATTGCAAATCTTGTCACGGCTTTTCTGTAAACATTACCCTGCGATTCCGCCTTGTTGAGAAGCAACGCGTCCTGGACAAAATCGAACACGCTGGGGTCAGAGCCAGGACTCTGCCGCTTCGCGCACTCAACTGCCTCCTGAACATATCGTCGATCTGTTTCTGACACGCTGCTTCCGGAAATATACGTGCGATAAACCGGAAAACAGGCAACGATCCTGCTCAAGGTGTCTTTCAAACTGTTCAACGTGAAGTCGCAAGTGTGACGATTGGCAAGCGCGATGCGACTCAGAGCGTTCGCCAATACATTCAACTCGCTGGCTAGAGCCGCATGCATGACGATTTTCTTGCTGCGATAAACGAGATTGTCAAAGCTGATTTTGCCACCAGTGAAAACGCGGTAGATACGATCCATCTTGCCGACTGATTCTGGGTCAACAAACAATCCGTTTACCAGATTCATGAAGTCATATCCAGTGGTTCCGTGAACCGGCCATGATCGAGGAAGCTGTTCATCCCCGGTTAAAATTTTCTCGACCACCACATAAAATTTGCGAGGGTCTAAGGAATTCTCCGCGGATTGAGGTCCAAACCCAGCCTGCAGCCGCCGAAAGTATTGCGCGGGATCGTAAAGACCGTCAGGGTGATCAATGCGAAGGCCGTCGACTTTTCCCCGCCTGAGGAAGTCGAGAACCAAGCGATGAGTGATGTCGAACACAGCTTCGTTTTCCATCCGCAAGCCAGCTAAGTCGTTAACGTCGAAAAAGCGGCGGTAATTGATATCATCCGCAGCCACTCGCCAATAAGCGAGCCTATAGGCTTGGACCTTGACGAGTTCATGTAGTTCATCAAACGTCTTTGAGTCGCCGGGGGTTCCATTCAACTCGTAAACATTTTGCTCGATGAATGCAGCGATCTCAGGAGATCGAGCGCACAGTTCACCCAGGCGCCGTTTGTGAATCTCTTTGTCGCGCAGGCGTTCTGCCTTCTGATCAGGTGCGGTTTCGTTGCGGCTTGGGAGATGACTAAACGCTGCAATCAGACTTTGCAGTTCCAGAAATTCTTCGCGTTTAGCCGCGAGCGTCTGCTCCAAGCGTTCAAGACCTCGTCCCAGAATTCGGGGGTACTCACGCGGGTTTACAGGGAATTTGTTGTCGTGATAGAAAAGACTAAAGGCCCCACTTTCCCGATCAAAGTTCAGTTTGAGATCGCCATTGTCCAATACGTTGCCGTATTGATCCCCCAGGATCGGCACCAGAATCTTTCCCTGCAATTCATCTTTGACCGGTTCCCAGTCAATATCAAAATAGCTCGCATAGTCGGATGCCTGTCCGTTCTCCAGGACGTCCAACCACCACGAATTGTCGCTACCCATGACTCCCATATGATTCGGGACTACGTCGAGAATCTGCCCCATGCCGTGTTCGTGGAGGGCGGCAACGAGCCTCTCAAAGTCTTCCTCGCTGCCGATCTCAGGATTCAATCGGTTGTGATCGATGATGTCGTAGCCGTGCGTGCTGCCGGGCCGCGCCCGCAAATAGGGAGATGCATAACAGTGGGAAATACCAAGCGCGGCCAGATAGGGAACCAACTCCGCACCCTGGGCAAAGGTAAAATTTCGATTGAATTGCAGGCGGTACGTCGACAGGGGAATGCGCGCTTGAGTCATCGGCAAAGAAAACATGCAACGCACCAGGGAGGCAGCTCTTTCTGCAGTGAAGCCTCAGGTACATTGGTATATATCACGTCGCCGGGAGGACGCGGAATGACGGCTCCAGGTTCAGAGCCTAAGTTGGCTAGCAGAGTTAGATTACTGTTATCCCTGAGTGCCCAAGTCACCGTGAGGCTCTTACCTGTGACGTTGTATTGCGCACGACATCCCGTTGCCAGTTTGAGCCGCGGAATAATTGCGTCTCTTCGAATTGAGAGCAGCTCGCGATAAAAATCCAACCATTTTTTGTGGGATTGTTCGGTGACGCTTCGCCAATCTAATTTCGAGCCTTGAAACGTCTTCTCAGAGTTGGGATCAGGAATCTGAGCTCTTACTTTGTCCGAGCGGAACTTCTCAAATCTCGAAAACTCATTACGACGCCCCTCGGTGACTACGGCAGCCAGATCGCCCGCAAAATCGCAGAAAAACAGGAAAGGCGTGCTGGCGCCAAATTCTTCTCCCATGAACAATAATGGCGGCGACGGAGCGAGCAACAAAATTGCAAGGCCGGCCTTTAGCGCATCTTCGCTTGCGAGCCGTACGACTCGCTCACCGAACGCTCGATTCCCGATCTGATCATGATTCTGTAGAAAATTTACAAAACGCGTTGGAGGCAAATCCGCACTTGGGTCGCCGCGATTGGCGCCCTCATATTCGGAAAATTCGCCCTGAAAAGCAAATCCTTCTGCGAGACTGCGGCCTAAGTACCTGACCGGCTCGGCGCTATAGTCGCGATAATATCCATCGGTTTCACTGGTAAGCAGCACGTGCAGTGCATGATGAAAGTCATCGTCCCACTGCGCGTCGTAGAGGAGTGGGCGGCCGGGATTTGCCCGGCGCAAGTACCGAGAGGCGTTAGCCCCATTTTCAAGGATTAAGTGCACACGCCGATCTGGGCGGAATGTCCGGCGAACTGTCTCGGCCAACTCAACAAGGATATCTGGACTTGAGTCATCGATGATCGTATGCACGGCATCGAGACGCAAGCCATCGAAATGGTATTCCTCCAACCAGTAAAGAGCATTGTGAATAAAGAAGTCCCGAACCACCCTGCTGTCGGGTCCGTCAAAATTAATCGCCGCTCCCCAGGGAGTCCGATGCCGATCTGTAAAAAATTGCGGAGCATACGTACGCAGATAGTTCCCGTCGGGGCCAAAGTGGTTGTACACAGCGTCGAGTAGAACCATCAGCCCCCTCTGGTGAGCCGACTGAATCAAACGCTTTAAATCCTCAGGACGCCCGTAGGAACTGTCGGGCGCGTAGGGCAATACTCCGTCATAGCCCCAGTTTCGCCTTCCGGGAAAATCGGAAACCGGCATTACCTCAATCGCAGTGACGCCGAGATCCGCAAGATAGTCTAGCTTTTTCTCAACTCCCGCGAAGGTTCCTTCGGGAGTGAAGGCACCCACGTGCAGTTCGTAAATGACAGCTTCTGCCCAAGAGCGTCCCTGCCAATTTTCATCGTTCCAGACAAATGCATTGGGGTCGACTATTTCGCTTGGTCCGTGGACATCCGCGGGTTGAAATCGAGAGGCTGGGTCTGGAACCTCTGTGGCCTCGTCGATAAGATACTTGTAGCGGTCGCCCGGCCGCGCCTCATCGACACCAAGCTCGAACCACCCGCCGTCTCGTTTTGCCATTGAGAGCAAGGCCGGTTGTTTGTTTTCCAGAAATACGCTGACCTTTTGGGCTTTGGGAGCCCACAACCGGAAGCCCACGCCGCCGTCGTCGCGGCACTCTGCCCCAAATGGCATGCGATGGTTACGTTTCATGCCTTCGGTCTTTGTCACGTACCTGGTCGCGCTGCCGCTCGACAAGCACCGCCAGAGATCGGGCTTTCAGCTCGTAGCTTCTGCCCGCCTCATAAAGGAGACCCGGAGTGCCCGAAGTCTCGGAGGACGTATCAACCAATGCCACCCAAACCATGCCCGACGCCACTGTTGGAAGTCGAAAGGGTACCTGCTCGTGATGAGCATTCATCAGCAAAAGAAAATTCTGATCAGTCACGCGCTGTCCGCGTTCGTCCTGATCTTCAAGGCCTTCGCCAGCAAGAAATACACCTACGCTTCGTGCTGACTCACGTCCCCATTCCTCGTCTGTCATTTCGCTGCCGTCAGGTTTCAACCAAAGAATGTCCTTTACCCCGGCCCCCTTGATAGCCCTCCCTTGGAAAAAGTTGCGACGATGGAAAACCGGGTGGTTCTTCCGCAGAGTGATGATCTGGCGGACGAAAGCTAACAATTCTGTATCCATACCGCCTTCATCCCAATTTATCCAGCTAATTTCGTTGTCTTGACAATAGGCGTTGTTGTTCCCCAGCTGAGTGTGTCCAATCGCATCTCCACCGAGCAACATCGGTACACCCTGCGAGAAGAAGAGAGTGGCCAGGAAGTTGCGTTTCTGCTGAGCGCGCAAAGCATTTATGGCGGGATCATCGGTGATCCCTTCCGCGCCACAATTCCAGCTACGATTATTGTCAGTACCGTCCCGATTCTCTTCTCCATTAGCTTCGTTGTGTTTCTGGTTGTAGCTCACAAGATCGTTCAACGTGAACCCGTCGTGCGCGGTCACAAAGTTAATGCTTGCATAAGGACGTCGGCCGCTGCGAGCGTAGAGGTCGCTGGACCCCGTGATGCGGTATGCGAGCTCTCCGATCTGTCCGCCATCCCCCTTCCAATAGGAACGTATCGCATCGCGATAGCGGTCGTTCCACTCCGCCCAGCCCACTGGAAACTTTCCGACTTGATACCCGCCCTCGCCAAGATCCCAGGGTTCAGCGATCAGCTTCACCTGCGAGAGCACGGGGTCCTGATGAATGATGTCCAGGAAGGCCCCAAGCCGGTCAACCTCATGCAGTTCACGCGCGAGTGTTGCGGCTAGATCAAACCGAAAACCGTCGACGTGCATTTCCAGAACCCAATAACGCAAACTGTCCATGATCAACTGAAGAACCCGCGGGTGCCGCATGTTAAGAGTGTTGCCGGTTCCCGTGTAGTCCACGTAATAGCGCGGATTTTCACCCGACACGCGGTAATAGACTGAGTTATCAATTCCGCGGAACGACAACGTGGGACCCATCTGGTTCCCTTCAGCCGTGTGGTTGTAGACCACATCGAGGATTACCTCGATTCCTGCTGAATGCAGTGTCTTCACCATCGTTTTGAATTCGTTGAGTGATCCCGTTGCTGAGTAACGAGGTTCGGGAGCAAAAAAGCCAATCGTGTTGTAACCCCAGTAGTTTCGGAGCCCTCGCTCCACGAGCGGGCGATCATCGACAAAACAATGCACTGGCATTAACTCAACAGCTGTTATTTCCAGATTTTTGAAGTAGTCGATGATAGGCGCTGTCGCCAGTCCCGCATATGTACCGCGCAGGTTCGGAGGAACCTGGGGATGCCGATAGGTGAATCCCTTGACGTGTACTTCGTAAATTACGCTTTCGTGCCAAGGTATGCGCGGGGCGCGATCAGCCCCCCAAGTAAATGCGGAGTCAACGACGACTCCTTTAAACATGCCCGGAGCACTGTCGCGACGGTCAAAGGACAAATCTTCATTTCTATGACCGATTCTGTATCCGAAGTGAGAATCGCTCCATTTCAAATCGCCTGAAATCTGCTTCGCATAGGGATCCAGGAGCAACTTGTGCGGATTGAAACGAAGCCCTTCGGACGGCTTATAAGGGCCGCTGACTCGATATCCGTACAGGAGACCTGGCCGGACTTCCGGAAGATAACAATGCCAAACTTGATCGGTCTGTTCGCGCATAAGCACGCGGTGAAGCTCCCGCCGTCCGCTGAGATCGAAAAGGCACAACTCAACGCTCTCCGCATGCTCGGAGAAGATTGCAAAATTCACGCCCTCTCCATCCCAGGTCGCCCCCAAGGGATAAGGTTTTCCTGGCCAGACGATGGGCGCGGTCTGATTCAGCAAACGCAACTCCTATAAAACCAAAATGTTGAAACAAATGTCGCAGTAGAGATGCTCCACTCTACATCAAGGATGGACAGGCTTGTTGAACATGCGCTTCTTGTAGCGAAGATGCGGAAGGAATAGGAGGGTAACAGTCCTGAACACGGGGAGGTTGCCAGGGCTGTTAACCAGCCATATCGCGCATGCAGCAATAAAATAATGGAGCGATCACTAACGAGGGATCAGGCGGATACTGTATTTTTGCAAAAATGTTTCGCGCGCCGTACCCATTCACAGTCGCCGGCCTTATCATGTCGTTGAATGACGGTGGCACGAGTTTTTATCGTTTCCTCGTCTTAGGTCCGTCTGAAGCCGAACGATGTCAGGCCGGGCCACGCCGTCTTCATTGGATATTAAGTGGAGTAGTCGGCGTTGATGCGGACATATTCAGAGGTTAGATCCGTGGTCAGAAAGATGAGCGAAGCCGAACCTCGTCGAAGCCGGACGTGAATATCGCACTCCTTTTTTGATAAGTCTGCATGAGCCCAGCCTTCGTCGAATGGATTGCTTACCCCCCCGCGGCAAACCTTCTGCGTTCCGATAGAAATATCTACTTTGGTCGGATCAATCGATAATCCGCATGCGCCGATTGCAGCCAAAATGCGTCCCCAGTTGGGGTCGGCGCCTGCCCATGCAGTCTTGACCAATAGCGAACGTGATATTGCGCGCGCGACGACAAGGCCTTCGTTACGGCTGCGGGCTTCTTCGATGTTCAGGCGGATCACATGCTTCACGCCTTCGCCATCGGAAACAATCTGCTGCGCCAACGACTGGCAGACGTCCCGAAGCATCTTCTCGAATTTGGCTTGAGCTGAGGAAGTGTTAAGAGATATCCCGCTCTTTCCGGAAGCCATCAGCAACGCTGTGTCATTGGTAGAAGTGTCTCCGTCAATCGAAAGACAATTTAGGCTTTCATCGCAGGCATGGGTCAGCAGCCGCTTTAATTGGCCGGGAGTTGCAACTGCATCAGTGAAAAGATAAACGAGCATGGTCGCGAGCTGGGGATGGATCATCCCTGCACCCTTTGCGACTCCCACCAATTTCATTTCTTTCTCTCCGAACCGGAAAGACGACGACGCCAGCTTCGTCCGGGTGTCGGTGGTCAAGATAGCGTGGGTAAATCGAAGCAGAGCATCCTTCGATGCCGCTCGCGAAGATATGAGTTCTGGCAACTTTGCCAGGACTTTATCAGCAGGCAGCGGAACTCCAATAATGCCGGTCGACGATGGGAAAACTTCTTCGATGGCTACGCCAAGCAGCCTTGCCGTCTCAGCGCAGATCCGCTTGCAGGCGCGCCAGCCAGGCTTTCCTGTTGCGCAGTTAGCGTTCCCAGAGTTGACGATCACGGCGCGCACGCGACCTCTAGTCGCCGCCAGTGACGAGCGTCCGACCTCGACAGGCGCCGCAACAACTCGATTCCTGGTGAAGGCGGCCGCCGCTGTGGTGCCCGCGCAGGCTTCTGCAAACGCCAAATCTGGCCTTCCGCTGATTTTTATGCCAGCATTCGCCGTAGAAAAACTAAATCCTTCAGGGAGGTGAATCGCGTCCGACCCCTTACGAGGAGTCATACCTGGAGTTTGACCAGCCAGGTGCTGGGTTCGGGGAGAATTGAAATCTTTGGTATCTCGCCGCGCACCATCGCAACTTCGTCGCAGCGATCAAAGCGCGGGCAGACACAGCAATCTTTGTTGATCTTGTCAGGCAGGTCTTCGCGTTGAGCAACCACAAAACCCATCTGCGAGAAGAAGTCGGGTTTCCGCGTAAATAAACAGATGCATCCTACGTGATGGCGCTCCGCTTCCGCCATAAGCGCCTTAACCAGTTGTTCGCCGCCTCCACGGCCCTGATGCAGGGGATCCACGGTGATCGAGCGAATTTCCGCGAGGTGCGTCCCGTATAAGTGCAGAGCGCCACATCCGATAATCTCGCGATGATCTTCGAGCACCATGAAGTCGCGCACGTTCTCGCACAGTTCAGGAAAACTTCGGGGCAAGAGAGTTCCGTCTCCCGAATACGCCGAGATCAATTCGTGGATTCGTTCCGCATCCGGAAGAATCGCTTCACGCGTTCGCATGAACTTCCTCCCGAATGGACGCGATTCTCTGCTTCGCATCTGCAATTGCGTGTTTCACTCGACGTGGCGCCGTGCCTCCGGGGACATCGTGAATTTCGAGCACCGATTGCAGCGTGAGCCGATCGTAAATGTCTGGGCCGAACATAGGATTAATTTGATGCAGCTCATCAAGCGATAGTTTTTGCAGTTCGCAATTCTTTTCAATTGCCATCTGCACCGCCTTTCCGATCTGCTCATGAGCGAGCCTGAACGGGACTCCACGCTCGACTAAATAAGTAGCGGCCGCCCAGGCATTCATAAAACTCGATTCCGCCGCCTGCTGCATGCGCTGGTGGTTGAATTCGACTTCGTTCATCCATCCAGTTACCAGCGGAAACAACGCGAGTACGGTATCAGCGGCCTCAAACAAAGGAGTCTGCATCTCCTGCAAGTCTTTGTTATAGGCAAGAGGCAACCCCTTCAAAGCCACCGTCAGCGCGAGGCTGTCTCCGATCAATCGAGCTGCCTTGCCCCGTGTCAGTTCGAGTAAATCTGCATTTTTCTTTTGGGGCATCGCGCTGCTGCCGGTTGAGTACGACTCCGGCAGATGAATAAAGTTGTATTCCTGGGTGGAAAATAAGATCATCTCCTCCGCCCAGCGGCTCAGATGAATGCCAATCAGCGAAAGCGCATTGACGAATTCCAGGATGAAATCACGATCGCTAGTGGCATCGATGCTATTTCGGGTAGGACAGGTAAATTCCAACTCGCGAGCCATGGTGCGGCGATCCAGCGTGAGTGTGGCCCCTGCGACGGCGCCAGAACCTAATGGACACTCGTTGAGACGCCGCCGGCAATCCGCAATTCTGCCCGCATCCCGCAAGAACATTTCCAGATAGGCAAGGAGCCAATGTGCCACTAATACAGGCTCCGCCCGTTGCAGGTGCGTGTAAGCTGGCATCGCGGAATTTCCGGCACGCTCAGCACGTTCAAGCAGGACGGTCGACCATTCCGAAATTTCCGACGTCAACTCGTCAATTGCAGCTCGAATGTAAAGCCGCAAGTCCGTGGCGATTTGCTCGTTGCGGCTCCGTCCGCTGTGAAGCTTATAGCCGGTGTCGCCGACGAGGGCGACGAGTTGCTTCTCGACGAAGTGATGGACATCTTCGGCCTCGTCATCTTCGAGAAAGGCGGAAGACTCTGCTCCTCGCTTTCCGATTTCTTCGAGACCCTTCAAAATGGAGATCAGCTCGTCTGCCGTGAGAATCCCGGCACTCTTCAGAGCGCGGGCATGCGCGCTGCTGGCAGCAATTTCGTACGCCAGCAGCCGCTGGTCGAACCCGAAAGATCGTTGCCATTTCTCAAAAACCGGATCCAGCGGCTTTTGAAAACGGCCGGACCACATCTTCATCGAGTGACCCCGGTCTTGGTAGCCTCGGATTTCGCAGTTTCTATTAGAGCTCGCGACCGAGAAGGTAATCCTAAAATGCGAATGAAACCCTCCGCGTCTTTCTGGTCGTAACTCTCGTCCATGGTGAACGAAGATAGATCGGTGCGATACAAAGAGTGCTCCGACTGTCGGCTCACCACGGAGACGTTTCCTTTGTAGAGAGAGAGCGCGACGTTGCCCGTCATGTTGGTTTGAGTGCTCTCAACGAACGCATCCAAAGCCTCACGCAAAGGCGTGAACCAGAGACCGAAGTAAACCAGTTCCGCATACTTCAATCCGATGTGCTGCTTGAAATGAGAAAGGTCGCGCTCCAGACATAGCGCTTCCAACTCGCGATGCGCGAGAACCAGCAACGTGCCCCCGGGGGTCTCGTAGCAACCACGCGACTTCATTCCGACGAAGCGGTTTTCGACCAGATCGATGCGACCGATGGCGTTGCGTCCACCGATTTCATTCAGCAGTTCGACCAAAGAGACTGGATCGAGTTTCAATCCATTGACGGAGACAGGAACACCCATCTCGAATCCAATGGAAACCTGCTCTTCGCGATCCGGAGCTTCTTGAGGAGAGCGCGTGATCTGCCAAGTTGAGGCGAAGGGAGCATTGCCGGCATCTTCAAGCTCTCCGCCTTCGTGGCTGATGTGCCATAGATTGCGGTCGCGACTGTGAATTTTTTGACGGCTTGCTTCGACAGGAATACCGCGCTTTTCGGCATAGTCGAGACAATCTTCACGGGACTTCAGCGTCCACTCCCGCCAGGGTGCGATGACTTTGAGGTTCGGAGCGAGCGCCTGATAGGTCAACTCGAAGCGAACCTGATCGTTTCCTTTGCCGGTGCATCCGTGTGCGACTGCCGTGGCACCTTCCCGCAACGCAACTTCCACTTGATGCTTGGCAATCACGGGTCGCGCCATCGACGTTCCCAACAGATACTTGTGCTCGTAAACCGCGCCGGCTTTTAAGGTTGGAAACACATAATCCACGAGAAACTCTTCTCGCATGTCTTCAACGACGACCTTGCTTGCACCGGTCTTGTAAGCCTTTTCGATAACAGCTTCGAGATCGTCGCCCTGGCCCACGTCGCCTACCATCGCAATTACGTCGTAGGCGTAGTTCTCCTTCAACCAAGGGATAATAATGGAGGTATCGAGGCCTCCCGAATAAGCAAGAACAACTTTCTCAGGCATTAGCACTCCTAACCGGTCTGCGATTTTTGTCGCAGCCAAGCAATAACATCAAAATAGCTTTCTGCACATGCAAACGGCTTTCCGCCTGGTCGAACACGACTGAGCGTGGCGAATCCATAACTTCGTTGGTTATCTCTTCGCCGCGGTGCGCAGGCAGACAGTGCATGAACAGTGCATGTGGCGCCGCTCCAGCGATCAGTTCATCGTTTACCTGATACGGCGGAAATATCCGGGCACGTTCGGCTTCTTCGTGCTCATGTCCCATGCTCGTCCATGCATCGGTGTAGACAGCGTCCGCGCCCGCGACCGCCTCATGCGGATCGGTAAGCAGTTCTATCACCGCGCCTGTGTGTCGCGCGATTTCTTTCGCGTCTGCGACGATCTGAGCATCTGGACCGTATCCTTGCGGCGTAGCAATGCGGATCTTCGAACCAATCGACGCTGCAGATAGCAATAACGAGTGGGCCACATTATTTCCGTCCCCCACGTAAGCAAGGCGTATCGTCTTCAAGTTTCCGAAGTGCTCTTGCAAAGTGAAGTAATCGGCCAAAGCCTGGCACGGATGCTCGAGATCGCTGAGCGCATTGATCACTGGAACACGCGCGTAGGACGCCATGCCCTGCACAGTGCTGTGAGCGAAAGTGCGCAGCACAATCGCGCTGACCCATCGCTCCAAATTGTGAGCGATGTCGCTCAACGTTTCACGAGCATCGAGACGCCCTGACGTTTGGTCCACGAAAGAGATCGAGCCGCCGAGTCCGGCCACGCCTGCCTCAAACGTTAAGCGAGTCCGCAGCGACGGCTTCTCAAAAAACATTGCCACGTGTTTGCCAGATAGCGCAGTGCGAAAATCTTCAGGATGCGATTTCAATCGCGCCGCGAGGTTGAAGATACTATGAATGCCGGCGGTTCCGAGATCGCGAATCGAAATCAGATCCGGACAGGAAAAGGCCGTGGTTGCGGGAGGATGCGCGACCCGACTACTGCTGATTGGCTGGGTTATCACTTTCAATGACTCCTTTTCGTGGACTTTCTTGTTTGTAAATGCGGCTTCGCTGAACTTGCTTTCAGCGCTGAATCTAACTCCCGTATTACCTGGTCTATATGCTTCTTCTCAATGATGTAGGGCGGCAAAAACCGCAGAACTGTTTCGTGAGTGCGATTGATCAGGATTTCCCGTTGCAACAATCGCGCAACCATGGCTTTCGCTACGTCGGCCGAATCCAGCTCGACACCAAGCATCAGCCCCATCCCGCGAACTTCACGGATAGATGGATACTTACTCTTTAAAGTCTCCAACTCCGCGTGGAAATAATCTCCCAACTGGCGAATGTGCCCCATCATTCCGTCGATGATGCGCAGGAACTCAATCGCTACGGCGCAAGCCAGCGGACCTCCGCCGAACGTCGTGCCATGCAAACCGGGGTGCATTCCACTTGCGGCAAAATTAGTGGTGAGAATTGCACCCAGTGGTATCCCAGCGGCGAGCGGTTTTGCCACGGTGACGATATCCGGTCTTACCCCGTAATGCTGATAGGCGAAATACCGGCCAGTCCTTCCAAGACCGCTTTGAATCTCGTCCACCAACAAAAGGGCGCCGGTGCGTTCGCTGAGCTGCCTCGCCGTTTGCAGGAATTCCTGAGTCAGCGGACGGATTCCACCTTCTCCCTGAATGGCCTCCACGCAAATGGCACAAACGCTGCCGTCGAATTGGCGTTTCAAATCCTCGATATCGTTGAACGCGACGAAATTGACGCCGGGCATAAGTGGCGTAAACGGATGCCGGTATTTTTCCTGGCCAGTGGTTGCCAACGAACCAAAAGTGCGGCCATGGAAAGAATTTTCCAGCGCCAGCAGACGCCATTTTGCTTTGTGGCCGTTGTTGTTCTGCGCCCGCGCGTGTGCGCGCGCTAGCTTAAGCGCGCCCTCCCACGCCTCGGTCCCGCTGTTGCAGAAAAAGGCTCGGTCCAGACCCGAAATCTTGGTTAAGCGTTTAGCAAGTTCGGCCTGATATTCATGAAAGAAAAGATTTGAAACGTGAATTAGCTTCCCGGCCTGACGTTTCAGAACAGACTGAATAGCGGGATGCCCATGTCCGAGCGCATTCACGCCGATGCCGCTGAGAAAATCCAGGTAACGGTTCCCCTGAGAATCCCAAAGATAGACGCCACGACCCTTCTCAAAGAGAATTTTGTGCCGGTCGTAAGTCGGCAAGAGCAATTCCTGCTCGGAACGCATTACGGAAGCGAGGCTCATGCTCCAATCACCTCCGTGCCGCACTCGAGTTTGGAAAAGTAAAATTGCGGAAGGATGTCTGCCTTCGCCGCTGGCAATATTCGCACCCGGCCAACACCCTTCTTGAGTGCCTGAGTGCAAGCTTCGAGCTTTGGCAACATTCCGCCACTAATCACAGAAGCAGAAATCAGAGCCGCCATTTCTTTGGTCTTGAGCCACGGAATTACCGAACCTTCGGCGTCTTTCACGCCGGGAACATCAGTCAGAAAGATAAGCGCATCGGCATGGCAGGCCGCAGCGCACGCAGCAGCCATCTGGTCCGCATTCACGTTGTAATATTCGCCGTCGGACCCTAGGGCTAGTGAGGATAACACCGGGATGCCGCCTTCGCCCCAAATCGCCTCCAGCCAGCGGGGTTCCACCGAGCAAATCTCCCCCACAAAGCCGAGGTCATATCCCGTCGTTTGCTTTTTCCTAGCGCGGAAGCTCATACCGTCGCCACCGCATAGACCTATTGCAGGATTTCCTGCCGCAACAATCGCCGCCACGAAACTCTTATTCACGATTCCCGCTAGAACCATCAACGCAATATCACGCGTCTCTGCATCGGTGATGCGGAGCCCGTCAACAAATTCACTCTGCTTGCCAAGAAGTTTCAAGGTGCGTGTGAGGGCACTGCCTCCACCATGAACCACGGCAACTTTGTGTCCATCTCTTGCAAGGTCGACCACCGCGTGGGCGCACTTGTAGAGCGTGGTTTTATCTTCCAAAGCCGCGCCGCCAATTTTCACCACAATCTTCACTGAAGGCCTTCTTCCTCGTTCCATCCGTACATCAGATTCATGTTCTGCACCGCTTGGCCTGCGGCGCCCTTCAAGAGATTATCCAGGCACGAAATCAGCACCAGGCGGCGTCCATCTCCGGCAAGGCAAAAACCCAGATCGCAATAGTTTGTATGCAGAGAAAACTGAATCTGCGGGAGATTCGGATTCGCAAACACCCGCACCCAACGCTTTCCTGAATAAAATTCGCGAAAGCATGCTTCCACTTCTGATGCATTCATCTCTCGATTCAAGTGCAAATAAATGGTCGACAGAATTCCCCGAGGAATCGGAAGCAGATGCGGAGTGAAAATCAGCTCCGCGGAATTAATGGATAACTGCTCCAGAATTTCTCCCAGATGACGATGCCCAAACACTGAGTAAGCCGAAAAATTATCCGCCACCGAGACAAAGTGTGTGCGTGATGTCGGCTCTTTTCCTGCGCCTGAAACACCAGATTTGGAGTCGGAAATGATTCCCCGCTCGCGATCTACGATGCCAGCCTTCAATAGCGGCGCAAGCGCCAGAATTACCGACGTTGCGTAACATCCGGGATTGGCCACCAATGTCGCGTCCGGAATGCGATCACTATTTAATTCCGGCAAGCCGTAAATTGCTTTTTTCGTTAGTTCAGCAGCCTGCAGGGTGTCATCATCTTTGAACTTGTAAATCGCGCGATGCTGCGCCTGCTTCAGCCTCCACGCGCCACTTAGGTCAATTACTCGCAGTCCATTTTCCAGAGCTTCGGGTACCAGAGCTCGAGAAATATCATGCGGCGTGGCCAGGAAGAGCAGTTCAATCCCCTGTTGCTTCAATGCCGGCCACGAAAGTGGCTGCAACTTATACCCCCCGTTTCCAGAAAAAGCCGGGAACATGTCCGCCAGATTCGTCGGACTTTCGGCTTTGCTCCCGCTGTCATTTGGACGGCTCAGCAACACAGGCGTGTCCACTCGCGGATGATGCAGAAGCACGCGTGTCAGCTCTAGACCGGAATAGCCAGTCGCGCCCAGCACTGCGGTTTTCAGTTTTGCCGCCATTAAGCAAGCATCTCCTGTATCCGGCTCTCGAGCTGCTTGGCGGCCTTCTTGTTTTCGCAAATAATCAAAATCGTGTCATCTCCTGCAATGCTCCCGATCGCCTCGGGCCAGCCCTCGCCGTCAAGTGCGGCGGCAACGGGCTGAGCGCTTCCCACGCTCGTTCTGGTCACAATCAGGTTCTCTGCCGCGCGCACATTTAACACAAACTCCCGAACCAGCCGCGAAACCGAAGGCAAAGCCGGGTCGGACGAATTTTCTCCCTGCGCGATCTCGTAGCCTTCAGCTGTCTTCACCAGTCCCAGTTCCCGAATGTCGCGCGAAAGGGTGGCTTGTCCGACCGGAAAGCCCTGCTTTTTCAGTAACCGCTGAAAGTCCTCCTGGCATGCTACCGGACCTTCCTGCACCAATTCCAAAATCGCTCTTTGTCGTAACGCCTTGCTCATGCATTTATATTCATATAGATGAATAACTATTCATATGGTAAAGGATTTGCAGATGGTGTCAAGCAAAAATTTGGATAACGGCAACCAATTCACGGGCTCAAAATCTGCCGTGAATCTGCCAAGACTGGATGATTGCCTGACAAAAGAAAACCCATCGGTACGAGCGATGGGTTCAGATCTTACCGAGACTGGGCGAGCCTAAGAGAACTCAGGCCGAAAATCGATTGTGCTGGTCTTCCTTACTCGCTTTTGGGCGGGAGGTCTTGGTCTTCGGCGTTTCCTCGAAGAATTGGACCAGGCGGTCAATCAATCTTCGACGGCCCCCAATAACATGCAGTCCGCTCTCGTGCTGATGTTCTTCCAAAAGTTTGTTCAAGTCGCTTTCTAGTTCGCTCATCGTTCCACCTCTCAACTTCCGACTCCGTACTATCCAAAATAGACCCTCTGGAGAACAAACAGAAATCGGAAATTATGATAAGGCCGATAGAGAATTCGAATGCTGCCCGGTTATTTTGAGGTCGCCGCCAACTGCCGCACAGTGCTGATAAATGTTGTGGTTGCACGGGTCAGGGTGCGGTCCCTCCGGTACGCCAGGCCAAGTTCTCGCCACAATTCCTCGTCCTGAAGCGCTATCAGTTTGACTCGCCCCGCCAGAACCTGATCCCGGGCAAAGCTGGCGCTTATCAGAGAGACGCCTAGACCGGCGGCAACAAAACTCTTAATCATCCCCACACTCGGCAATTCCATCCTGATCTGCAACTGGGCCGCATAAGGGCGGAAGAGCTTGTCCATAACCCGGCGGCTATAGCCTGTTTTCGGAAGCAGCAGCGGCTGCTTCGCAATTTCGCTCACCGGAACCACATCGTGCTTCGCGAGCGGATTTTGCGGATTCACCATCAGCATCAGTTGATCGCGAAAAATCGCATGGGCTTTCAAACTGGATGACTTAACGGGAAGGGTCACAATACCTACGTCAATCGTGCCGTTTTCCAGCTTCTCAACTATTTTGTAACTGAAATTCCGGTAAATCGAAATCTGCACGCCCGGATAAAGGCTTGAATATTTGGCGAAAACATCGGGCAAAACATACAGGCAGGTCGCTTCATTGGCTCCAACGAGCAACGTACCCCGAGGACTGCTTCCCTGATCGGCCACTGCCAGCAAGGATTCGTCACGCGTTTGGAGAAGCCGCTCAGCATAGGCAAAGAGAACCCGTCCAGCGGGCGTCAGCGTAACGTCTTTTCCAGAGCGATCCAAAAGCCGGTCGCCGTATTCCTGCTCCAACTGGCGGATCTGGGCGCTTACGGCCGATTGCGAGCGAAAAACCTTCTGGCCAGCCCGAGAAAAGCTGCCCAGTTTGGCAACTTCCAGAAATGTCACTAGTTGATCGAAATCCATGGATTGTGCGTGATTATAGCGGAGAGTTCGACTGCATTATCGTGAAAGTTTTTTCTTTGGAGAAACGTTGGCAGGGCATTGGGACCGGCGCAGAAGAAATTGACGCAAACAGTTTCTAAATCGAACGGTTATACCTCTTCCGCTCCGACAATACCGCTTTCGGCAACTGGAACTTCGAGGTGGACCAGCGGGATCCTCGCGGACTTATTTCCCGCGTGCAAACCGCACTCGGTCTTCTGAAAGCCTGCCCAACGGCCCGCCCTGGAATCTTCCCCAGGCTTTACGGCTCGTGTGCAATGTGTGCAGCCAATGCTGGGGTAGCCGCGATCATGCAGGGAATTATAAGGAACGTTGTGCTTCTGGATGTAACTCATAACCATCGGCGCGGACCAATCGGCCAAAGGATTAATTTTTACCAGTTGAAACTTGATGTCCCACTCGATTTTCCTGGCATTGGCGCGGATCGAAGTCTGATCCCGCCGGATGGCGGTGATCCAAGCCCGCAACCCAGCCAGCTTCTTTTTAAGCGGCTCAATCTTGCGAACGGTGCAGCAACGATCCGGATTTCGCTTCCAAAGTTCTGGCCCGTATTCCAGAGCTTGCTCTTCAGGCGTCAGTGACGAATACAAGCGCTCTATTTTAATTCCGTACCGCTTTTCGACGCGATCAATCAGATCATAGGTTTCAGGGAAGAGGAACTCTGTATCTCCCGTAAAGATTTTCACGTTGGGGTTAATGCGGGCTGCAATATCAATCAGGGCCATTCCTTCAACCCCAAACCCGGTTGCCATGGCCACATCCTCACCGAAAGTTGCGAAGGCCCAGCGCAATATTTCTTCCGGCTTCCACGACTCCGATCGATTTTGGATGTCGTCCAACAGATCTCTCACTCTGATGTCTCCAACTCTTGCGGCTCAAACCGCACGAATGTTCCAAGCGGGATATTTGCTGCAAATGATGCAAATTCATTGATGGGGGAGGGCTGTCGTGCTAGCCGAACTACTTCGCCCACAACCAAAAGAGTAGGGGTGGGTAGTTTTGGCGCACCGTGCAAATTCTGCAACGTTGTCAGATGAATCTGCTGATCCGGCGAGGTCGCCTTCGAAATGACGGCGCAAGGAGTAGCCGGCTCCAGGCCCGCCGATACGAGCTGCCTGCATGTCGCAGCATAGTTGTAGCCCGGCATGTAGATCACAACGGTTGTGCCTGGGGCGATACGCTTCGGCCAGTTGTTATCAAAAGCATCGTTCAAATCTTCGGATGGAGAGCTGTGCCCGGTCAGCACAATCAAGGAGGATGAAAAAGCGCGATGAGTGAGGGGAATCTGCACAGCCGCAGCGGCGCCAAGCATCGAGGAGATTCCAGGAACAATCTCGAATTCGATGTTGGCGCGCCGCAGCGCCTCAACCTCTTCACCGGCACGTCCGAAAATAAGAGGATCCCCGCCTTTTAATCGGACGACCTGCAAATCCAACAACGCATATTGCACCAGCAAGGTATCAATTTCCTGCTGTCGAATGTTCTTGCGTCCTCCGCGCTTGCCCACGTTCCTAAGCAGCGTGGATGCTGGGACTAACTTCAAAATCTCGGGCCCGATCAACTCATCGTGCAGGACCACATCGGCAGACCTAAGCAGGCGCAGCGCTTTTAGCGTCAACAGCTCCGGATCGCCCGGTCCAGCACCCACGAGATAGACTTTTCCGCTCATGCTTCAGTCCTCGCATAGATCCGTTCCGACAATCGGGCGGTTTCAAACGCTTCGCGGCTGGCAAGTTCGTGCAATCTCTGCTTGCGTTCTTCGGGGTTCATGTCAGCCGCAAAGAGGTCTTGGCGAACTCTGCCCAACTCATTTACCCATTCGGCATATTCGGGACCAAATTGTGCTTCAAGTTCACTTCTGAGGCGTTGGGCAAGCGCCGGACTGTGACCCGCCGTAGAAATAGCAACCTGAAAATCGCCGCGACGAACCACGGCGGGATAGAAAAAATCGCAATGCTCGGGATCGTCAACAGAATTGCAAAGGATGCCTCGCCGCTTGGCCTCAAGGAAGACGGCTTCATTGGTCGCCTCGGAAGCGGTGGCAGCGATCACAAGAACCACGCCATCTAAATCACTCGACTCGAAACCTCTCCGATTCCAGGTAATACTTCCGGACTCCGCCCAACCTTGGACAGTTGTTGTAGCTTCCGGCGCAACCACTACAACCTGGGCACGAGCGGCCAGAAGGCTCTGGATTTTAGGCTCGCCGACCTTGCCGGCGCCTACAACTAGGCACTGCCGACCCTCCAGCTTCAAAAATATTGGAAACAAGCTCATGCTCTTAACCTTCAGCTCCCAGGGCCACGCATTGGCCACAAAAAGCAAAAACCCACTGCCAGTTACCAGACTGGCCGTGGGTTTGATTTTGCCGATACTAGAAAATTCTTAGGTCAGCAGCCTCCCCGCGCCAGTGGACGCGCACATACAACAACAGCAACAGCACTGGCAGCAGCAGGTATGGCAAACCGACATCATCATTTGATAGTAGATATCCTCAGCAGGCGTGTCAATCACAAAAACAGGCGCCTTAGTGCTTACCGGTGTCCAAAGCCAGGTTCAGTTCTAGTACGTTAACTCGAGGCTCACCCATAAAACCGAGCTGCCGCCCGAGTGTATATTGTTGAATTAATTGCCTTACGGCATCCTCTGAAAGGCCGCGCTGGTGGGCGATTCGGGGTACTTGGAAATCGGCGGCCGCCGGTGAAATATCCGGATCTAACCCGGATGCGGAAGTTGTGACTAGATCTGTCGGGATGGGCGTTCCGGGGTTCTCTTTCTGCAAATCAGACACACTGGCTTGAACCCGGTCGATTAATTTCTGGTTTGTGGGACCATAGTTAGATCCGCCGGAATTTGCGGCGTCGTATCCGTTACCCGCCGCTGAGGGCCGGGAATGGAAGTATCCGGGACCGATAAAAGCCTGACCAATGATTCGTGATCCGACAATGTCGCCATTCTTTGAAATCAGCTGGCCGTTGGCTTTGTCTTTGAAAAGCACTTGAGCCAATCCCGTCACCGCTAGCGGATAAACAAGCCCCAGCAATACGGTTGTAACAATCGCCATCAAAATTGAGATTATGAGATTCTTTTTCATAACGCTTCCTAGGCCATTCCCACGCGAGTAATCAGCATGTCGATGAGCTTAATTCCGACGAAGGGAATTATGATTCCGCCGATACCATAGATCCAGAGATTGCGGCGCAGCAGAGCCGCTGCACCCGCTGGACGATACTTCACTCCTCGCAGCGCCAATGGAATCAGGGCCACGATAATTAGTGCATTGAATATAACCGCCGACAGTATGGCCGATTGCGGCGTCTGCAATCGCATGACGTTTAACGCAGTCAGCACGGGAAATGTACCGGCAAACATCGCAGGAATAATCGCGAAATACTTCGCGACGTCGTTCGCGATCGAAAAAGTAGTGAGCGCGCCGCGTGTCATGAGCAACTGCTTTCCAATTTCGACGATTTCGATGAGCTTGGTCGGATTGGAGTCGAGATCCACCATGTTGCCGGCCTCTTTGGCGGCTTGAGTTCCAGTATTCATGGCGACTCCGACGTCGGCCTGCGCCAGCGCGGGCGCATCGTTCGTACCGTCTCCCGTCATCGCCACGAGTTTGCCCTCGCTTTGCTCGCGGCGAATTAGATCCATCTTTTCTTTGGGGGTAGCTTCGGCAAGAAAGTCGTCTACGCCGGCTTCGCGCGCAATAGCAGCCGCAGTGAGAGGATTGTCTCCCGTAATCATGACCGTCTTGATGCCCATTGCACGGAGCTGATCGAAACGCTCCCGCATTCCGCCCTTCACGATATCTTTAAGATGAATCGTTCCGAGCGCGCGCCGATTTTCAGCTACAACCAGAGGAGTCCCGCCGGATCGCGCAATGGTCTCGACCGACGCTTGCACTTCTTTCGGCAGCACAGTTCCGAATCCTGCTAAATATTTGGTGATAGCATCGACCGCGCCTTTCCTGATTTCGCGTCCGTCAAAATTAACGCCGGACATGCGGGTTTGCGCTGTGAATGGCACGAATACGGTTTCCTGCAAAGCCAGTTCCCTGCCCCGCAGCGAGTATCGCTCCTTTGCTAAGACGACAATGGATCGCCCTTCCGGAGTTTCATCGGCCAAAGACGAGAGTTGCGCTGCATCGGCCATTTGCGCTTCCGTGATCCCGGGAGCCGCAATGAATTCCGACGCTTGCCTATTCCCTAACGTGATTGTTCCCGTCTTATCAAGCAGCAGCGTATTGACGTCGCCTGCGGCTTCCACCGCCCGTCCAGACATCGCAAGCACATTGTGTTGAACCAAGCGGTCCATGCCCGCGATTCCTATTGCCGAGAGCAGTCCTCCGATAGTGGTAGGAATTAGGCAGACCAGCAACGACACAAGAACGAACACTGTCTGCGGAGAACCGGAGTAAATAGCAAAGGGCTGCAAGGTCACCACGGCGAGCAGGAAAATAATGGTGAGACCAGCCAGCAGAATGTTCAGTGCGATTTCGTTGGGAGTCTTCTGACGCTCGGCACCTTCGACCAGGGCGATCATGCGGTCTAGAAAAGTCTCTCCCGGATTCGATGTAATTTTGACCTTCAGCCAATCGGAAAGAACCCGTGTACCACCGGTCACCGCTGAGCGGTCTCCGCCGGCTTCGCGAATTACCGGCGCGGACTCTCCAGTGATCGCGGATTCGTCCACGGAGGCCACGCCTTCAATGATTTCGCCGTCGCCGGGGATGAACTCCGTTGCCGAGACCATCACCACGTCTCCGGAGCGCAGTTTGGCGCTCGTAACCTGCTCGATCTTTCCTCCCGGCAATAAGCGATTCGCAACCGTATCGGCTCGAGCCTTGCGTAGCGCATCAGCTTGAGCCTTGCCTCGCCCTTCCGCCATGGCCTCGGCGAAATTGGCGAACAATACCGTGAACCACAGCCAGAGCGTGATTTGGAGATTGAACCAGAACGCGGTGTTCGAACGGAACAGGAGCACCGTGGTCACAACGCTTCCGACTTCAACCACGAACATGACGGGATTGCCCATCATATTTCGTGGTTCCAACTTGAGGAAAGAATCGAGGATCGCGCGTCGCACGATCTTCATATCCCATATTGCTCTTTTTTTCTTTTCTGCCATTAGGTCCTCAGAAAGTCTTACCAGCCGACATCAAAAGGTGCTCCAGTATTGGCCCCAGGCTCAGGGCCGGGAAAAATGTCAAAGCGCCGACGATGAGAATCACGCCGACCAGCAATGTACTAAACAGCGGCGTAGTTACAGGGAATGTGCCGAGCGATGGAGGAACAAACTTCTTCCTCGCCAGGTTCCCCGAAATCGCGAGCATGGGGATAATCATGAAAAAACGACCCACCAGCATCGTTGCCGCGCCAGCCAGGTTGTACCAGGGAGTGTTTCCGTTCAAACCTCCAAAGGCAGAACCGTTGTTGCCCGCCATCGACGTGAATGCGTAGATGATTTGCGTCAGTCCATGCGGACCTGGATTGCTTATGCTGGAAGTGCCAAATCCTTCCACCGATGAAATACCGGCAAGAACCAGAATGATGAGCGGGAAAACCAGCGTTACCAGCATCGCCATCTTCACGTCGTACGCTTCGATTTTCTTACCTAAATATTCCGGAGTGCGACCGACCATTAGTCCGGCAATAAAAACCGACAGCACAATGTAAATAAGAATTCCGTACAATCCGGCGCCTACTCCACCGAACACGGTCTCACTGAGCATGATGTTCACGAGCGGTACCATGCCGCCCAATGGAGTGAACGAATCATGCCAGCTGTTGATGGCGCCGCAACTGGCATCGGTCGTAATCGTTGCGAACAAAGCGGAGTCGGCGATGCCGAAGCGAACTTCCTTACCTTCCATATTGCCGCCCGGCTGGGAGATGCTCGCCCGCTGATCAATGCCTTTCAGCAACGGATTGCCCTTTGCTTCCGCCCAGTACGCAGTTGTTACGCCCGCGAGAAACAACACCGCCATGGCGCTCCAGACGGCCCAGCCGTGGCGGGGAGAACCCGTCATCCGTCCCAACGTGTATGTCAATCCGGCAGGAATAACGAAAATCGAAAGCATCTGCAGGTAGTTGCTCAGCGGAGTGGGGTTTTCGAACGGATGGGAACTGTTGGCATTGAAGAACCCGCCTCCGTTAGTTCCCAACATCTTGATCGCTTCCTGTGACGCAACTGGTCCTTGCGCGATGGTCTGCGTGGTGACGGCATCCATCACCGGTTTGCCGGCCTGGTCCACAACCGGCTTACCGTCTGTTCCGACTCGCTGCACTTGCTGCGACTCAACGAGCTTTACGGTGTCATACGGCTTCAGATTCTGAACCACTCCTTGGGAGACCAGAATCAATGCATAAACAGTGCACATAGGCACCAGAACCCAAAGAAAAGTTCGGGTCAGGTCTACCCAGAAGTTGCCGATGGTCTCCTTCTCCCGCCTCGCGATGCCGCGGATGAAGGCAATCGCAAGCGCGATGCCGGTCGCTGCGGACCCAAAATTGTGGTAAGCCAACCCCATCATCTGGGTGAGATAACTCATGGTCGTCTCGCCAGCATAGTTCTGCCAGTTTGTGTTGGTCGTGAAAGATGCTGCGGTGTTGAAGGCTAAGGTCGCCTCCACGCCCGGAAATTTCTGCGGATTCCACGGCATCCATTGCTGAAGGCGCTCAATCCCGTACAACAGAGCCATGGAAACGCCACTGTAGAGAAGCATCGCGCCACAATATTCAGTCCACCGCATTTCATGGTTCTCGTCCACCGCGGTCAGGCGATACAAGAGCCGTTCTACCGGCCGCAGGATCGGATCAAGAAATGTGTGTTCGCGATTGAATACACGAGCCAGGAAAACACCCAGCGGCTTCGTGACCATGAATATCAGCGCGAGAAAAAGAAGAATTTGAAACCAGCCATTTACCGTCATGTCAGAACTTCTCCGGCTTCAACAAGGCATACATGAGATACACCATCATCAAAACGCAAATGACAAGCATGATGATCGTTTCAATATTCATAAGACCTCAGCGTAATCGCTCGCAGCCATGTACATAAGCCAGCGAAAGCGCGAAGAACAAAATCGTTAACAGAACAAAAATCAAATCTCGCATAAACACCTCTCAGTTACTCGCATTCAGATTTCGATGTCCGTCGTCGTCCGCAAGACTCACTGCGAAACTTTGCCGCTACGACATTGGAATCAATCGAATTTCATTTTGTTCCGCAGCGCTTATCCGAGACAGCTTCCGTACATGGGTCACCGACCCGCCGTGGATTCTCACAGCCGCGGGCTTTGAACTTCCTCTTCGGGCCGCCAGCGCAGTTTCTTTCAGTAGCGCTACCAGAAATCGGGTTAGGAATGACACCGCGAAAAACGCTATAACTGCGAAGATGATTTTGATTACCACGCTCGCTCGCTCCTCACTACCTCATTGGATACGTTTGCCCGTAAGGACCGAATAAGGTCTTCATAAAACTTTCATAAGGGATTCTGAGGGCGCTCACGAATGGTCAGCGGAAACGTTGGTTGCAACGTCCACGGTACCAACGGCAGACGCAGCAAGTTGCGGCTTTACGCTAAATGATGGAGAGTTTACGACTCATGGCTTGGGCCGGGCTCAAAGCGATAACCGACCCAGGGTTCCGTAACGATGTAGCGCGGGGACGAGCTTTCAGGTTCCAGCTTCTTGCGCAATTGCCCGACGAATACTCGCAGATATTCAACCTGCTCGGTGCTATTGCCGCCCCATATGGCGCTTAGCAGCGCACGATGGGTTATTACCTTCCCAGCATGTTGCGCGAGATAGACCAGGAGGTCAAATTCTTTTGGAGTCAGGTGGACTTCTTTGCCTCTTGCTAGGACCTTGCGGGCCGAAACGTCGATATGGAATTCTCCCGTCTGGATCACCGCAGGTTCGGTTGCACCAGGTTCGGGAGCACGCCGCAGATGAGCTCGCACTCGCGCCAGCAACTCCTCGATCCCAAACGGCTTCGTGACATAGTCATCCGCCCCAGCATCGAGCGCCCGTACTTTCATGCGTTCCTCGCCACGGACGGACAGGACGATGATTGGAGTCCGACTGACGGAACGCAGCCTACGGCACAACTCCAAACCATCCATGTTTGGCATGGATAAATCCGTGATGACCAGGTCAGGCACCCAATCCTTCATGATTTCCAACGCGGTCTCGCCATCATTGGCGACCCGAAGGTCATAGCCCTGGCTGGAGAGGCTGGTACGCAGCACACGCGTTATTTGCGGCTCGTCATCAACCACCATAATGCGCCGTCGGTTAGCCATTACTTGGCTTCCTGGGTGACGATATGAACATCCACCGGCGGGGCGTCCCTTAGAAACTTGTGAATGGCGGAGAGGTAAAGATACCTCTTCAATCCTCGTGTGGCGGAGCGGCCAAACACAACTTGCGTGATATGTTTTTCGCGAACAAACTCGGCAACCACCTCCGCGACTGTCTTGCCTTCCAGTCTTACGACTTGCGCTCCGACATTCTCGGCAAATCGAATATTCGCCGCCAGCGATTTCTGGTTGCGGTCACTCGCATCTTGTCCCATGTCAACGTAGACGATATAGAGTTCACCATCCATGGCCTGGGCCATGCGCGCGCCACGGGCAATCAAATATTGCGCCGAAGGATTGGACGAGATACAAATCGCAATTCGTTCTCTGACGGCGACCCCGGTTTGTTCGTCCTGGCGTGCGCGATAGGATTCAAGGCTTCGATCCACCGCGTGGGCGACCTGCCGCAACGCCAATTCCCGCAGCGCAATTAAGTTTCCCTCTTTAAAGAAGTTCCCCAGCGCGCGTTCAACTCGTTCGAGCGGATAGATGTCTCCGCGCCGCATGCGATTCTGCAAAGCTTCTGGTGTGAGATCGGACATTACGACTTCATCGACGCGTTTCAAGACCCAGTCCGGAATAGTCTCGCGAACCTGGACACCGGTAATCGCCTGCACTGTTGGTGTCACGCTCTCCAGGTGCTGGATGTTCATCGTCGACAACACATCGATGCCGGCATCCAGCAGCTCAAACACGTCTTCGTAGCGTTTGCGATGCTTGCTGCCTTCAACGTTGGTGTGTGCCAACTCGTCAATAATGGCAACTTTGGGCTTGCGGGCCAGGATGGCGTCAACATCCATTTCTTCGAAAATCGTGCCTTTGTATTCCAGTTTTTTTCGTGGGACAACTTCAATTTGCTCCGCCAGCTCAGCGGTAGCTTTACGTCCATGAGTTTCTACGACGCCAATCACCACGTCTTCGCCGCGGCTGTGTCGCCGGGCTCCTTCACTCAACATGCTGTAGGTTTTTCCCACTCCTGGAGCGTAGCCGAGGAACAGCTTGAAAACGCTGCGCCGATGGGACGGCGATGTTTGTTCGAGCCACTGCTCGGGGGTCTTGGACATTGGCGATATTGTCGTCGAGATGACCGGAATTGTCGATGTTCGATAAGAGCGATCTTCGGTAGAAATGTGCCAGAGAGAAGCGTGTCAGATACAATCGCGGCGTGAATCCGTCGCTCGTGAAAATGGTATTTCGCTATGCCGCCGCTGCGGCCGTAGTCGCAGCCGTCACCTTTACGTACAAATCAATCATTCACGTAAATCCCACGACGGTGGCGCTTTCGTTTCTCTTGGCAGTGCTTGTTATCTCGGCGAACTGGGGCTTGCGATGCGCAATATTTGCATCGTTCATTGCGGCCCTCGCATTCAATTACTACTTTCTGCCCCCCATTGGTAAGTTTACGATTCAGGATCCGCAAAACTGGGTCGCCCTGTTCGCATTTTTAGCGACTGCGGTCATTGCCAGTGAATTGTCGGAGCGCGCCCGGCGCGAAACTCAAAACGCAAACGATCGTCGCCGCGACGTGGAGCGGCTCTACAGCTTTAGCCAGCAACTACTCTCCACCGACAACATGGCCGAGCTATTGAACGCGATACCCCGGTACATCGTCGAATCCTTTCTAGTGAGGTCGGCAGCCATCTGGCTCCCCAATCGCGCCGATGTTTACCGTTCAGGACCTACCGCAGATGGCCTGGAGTTGTATGACCTTCAGCAGGTGAATGAACGCGGCGAGCCGAGGATTGAAACACCGAAACGTCTTTCATTCGTTCCCCTTCGCATGGGAGTACGCGTGGTGGGCAGCTTCGGCGTCTCCGGGGCACTGCTCTCCCGTGAAACTCTTGAGGCTCTCAGCAGCTTGATCGCAATCGCGATTGAGCGCGCCGGCGCAATGGAACGGCTCAGCAGATCGGAAGCCGCCCGGGCCAGCGAGCAGTTACGCTCGGTGCTGCTCGATTCGGTGACACACGCTTTCCGAACGCCGCTAACGGCGATCAAGGCATCCGTGACTTCCATGCTTTCGAGTTCGACGCTGGATGAATCTGAACGCCAGGAATTACTCACAGTCATTAACGAGGAAAGTGACCGGCTCAATCGCCTCGTCGGGGAAGCGGCTGAAATGGCCCAACTGGAAGCCGGTAAGGTCGAACTTCAAGTGGCGCCGCATCAAGTAAGCGAAGCAATCGACGAGGCAATTCAAGAGTCCAAGCCATCATTGGGACAACACCCAGTCGAAGTACGGCTCCCAGATGATTTGCCTTCAGTCCCGATGGACGTTGCGCGGATTGCTGAAGTATTAACCCAATTGTTGGGTAACGCCGCCAAGTACTCCCCGCCGGAGAGTCCGATTTACATCACTGCCGAAGTGCAGAATGAAAAGCTTATGACCAGCGTCGCGGACCGTGGACCCGGTATTGAGGACATGGAGCAGTCCCTCATATTTGAGAAATTCTACCGGGGACGAAGTCAGCGACTGCAAGTTCAAGGCACGGGAATGGGGCTGGCGATTGCCAAAGCAATTATCGAAGCGCATGGAGGACAAATAGGAGTCACAAGCCAGCCCGGCCACGGCTCAGTTTTTTACTTTACTTTGCCGCTTAGTCAAGCCGCCCTCTGAATGCGTACGGGCAGGGGTTCTAATCAGTGAGCCATCACTGCTCCGCCTTTTTTCGCTTTGCGCATCAAGAAAATCAGCGGGAACATTGCTAAGAACATCCCGGCAAGAAATCGGAAGACGTCATTATAGGAAAGCATTGTTGCTTGCCTCAGCACTATTCCCCACACTGCCTGGTAAGCTTGCTTGGTCGCGGTCGCGGGGCTGCCTCCCTGTGAGAGGAAAAATGCAGTCAGGTTCTTCAGCATCTGCTGTGTCTGCAGACTAGTCGAGGAAACGTGCTGCGCCAGAGCGTTGATGTGAGTTTGCTGTTTGCGAACTTGCAGCGTCGTCACCATCGATATCCCAATACTGGCGCCCACGTTCCGCATTAAATTGAAGATGCTGGTGGCGTTTCCCATGCGCTCCCGCGGCACCGGGTCGTTGGTAACGGTGGTTAAGGGCACGAAGATTAGGCCGAGCCCTGCGCCTTGTAGAGTAAGAGGCCCGTAAAAATTCCAGAAACCCACGTCCAGGCTAAACAGCGAAAGCCGGTACATGGCGAAAGCCGTAACCAGAAGGCCCAGGCCCAAAAGCTTTCTCGGGTCAATCTTCGCTACAAGAAGGCCGATCAATGGCATAAACAAAAACGATGCTACGCCACGGGGCAGGTTGGTAATTCCGGCGTGAGTAGCCGTATAGCCAAGCACTTCCTGCATCAGAAGAGGCAACAAGACCGTGCTGCCGTAGAGCACGAAACCGACTACCGTCATCAGAAAAGTCCCGACCGCATAGGATCGATATCGGAAGACGCTGAGATCAATCACGGGATGTTCAGCTTTCAACTCTCTAATAATTAAGCCCGCAATTCCCAAAATCGCCAAAATAGCCAACGTGACGATGAATCTCGAGGAGAACCAATCATCCTCCTGCCCTTTATCCAGCATGATCTGCAAAGCACCCATCCCGAGGACGAGAAGGCCAATTCCCCAGTAGTCAATTCCGGTTTTTTGCTTACGCAAATACGGAGGGTCGAATACAAAAGCTTGTGTCAGTAAAATCGCCAAGATACCAATCGGCACATTGATATAGAAAACCCAGCGCCAACTGTAATTGTCGGTGAGCCAGCCTCCAGCTACGGGGCCAAGCATTGGCGCAACCACGATTCCGAGCGCCCAAAAGCCCATCGCCTGCCCGCGTTTTTCCGGTGGGAACGATTCCAGGAGAATTGCCTGGGACAAGGGTTGCAACCCTCCGCCGCAAGCTCCCTGAATTACTCGGAAGATAATTAGAAAGGAAAGTGAGGGCGCAAGACCGCAAAAGAATGACGCGACGGTAAAACCGGTAACCGATAACAGTAGAAGACGCTTGCGTCCGAATCGGCTGGCCAGCCATCCAGTCATCGGAAGAATGATCGCGTTCGCCACCAGGTAAGAAGTGAGAGTCCAAGTAGCTTCGTCGGTTGTCGAGGAGAGATTCCCGGCAATATGCGGGAGGGAGACATTCACGACGGTTGTATCGAGCACTTCCATGAACGTGCTCGACATCACAGCAATCGCAATCAACCACGGATTGATGTCTTGGCCAGCTGAAGGATTCTGGGGCATTCACCTTCCTTGTGGACCACGGTGATGAATAACAGATGAGGAATCGCCTTCGCGAGATTCTCGCACCCGCCGAAACCCATTGAAAATGATGCAATTAAGCACCAGGGAATTTTCTGAGATGTCACAAGTTAGTACATAAGAGGCTTGGTTATCGGTGGTTTGCTGTATTGTGCCCGGGATACGAATACCGTAAGAATTGACACTGAGATTGTGTGTCCTCAAGATTATGGCAGTGCAAATCCTTATCGCCGACGACGATGCGCCGATACGCCGGTTGCTGCGCAGGCTGATCGAGGATCATGCCGAATGGAACGTTTGCGGGGAAGCAGAAAATGGCCGTGAAGTGTTGGCGAAAGTGAGCGATCTCTCACCTGACGTGGTCGTTATGGACTTGGCCATGCCGCAAATGAATGGACTCCAGGCTGCCCGGGAGGTTGGTAAAGTGGCGCCACACTTGCCAATGCTTTTGTTAACCGTGCAACAAGTCTCCAGGGAATTGGCCGACGAGGCTCGTTCCGCCGGCTTTCAGGGCGCGGTCTCAAAGAGCACCGGCAGCGAAGTAGTAAAAGGCATCGAGAGTCTTTTGCGCAAAGAACATTTCTTCAGTTCGGCATTCGCCGTGCACTCAAACTGCGGCGATTAGCCATTCACTCCTTGCGGTTCTGTTCAGCGCCTGAACTCGCCAAGAGAGTCCGGCAGAGTGGAACGAGAAGGCATTGCGCCCCGCTGACTCGAAACCCACGCCCCCATCCGATTTGCTAAGTCGTTCATGATTTTAAGCGAAGCACCTTGAAGGTATCCGTGAACCAATCCTGCGGTGAAAGCGTCTCCCGCGCCCACGGTATCGGCTACCGGTACTGCGATCCCTGAATGTTCGTGAACTTCGGTCCGGTTCACCAACAGACTCCCGTTCGCCCCACGCGTTATGCACACGAGATCGAGGCGGTAAGCGTTAAGCAACTCTCGAGCCGCCAACTCCTCGTTTGCATTTTCCATTCCCAGCAAGTTAGCGACGATAGGAAGCTCGTCGTGATTAAGTTTCGCGATCGACGCCATTTTCAGCGACTCTGAGATCACTTCCCCCGAATAGAACGACTGCCGCAAATTGACGTCGAACACGCGTGTAGATTCCCGGCGTGTTTCGCGAAGAAAGTTTCTAATAGTGTCTCGGGACTGAGGTGATCGTTGACCAAGCGACCCGAAGCAAACCGCATCCGCGATTCGGGCCAGCTCTTGCCAGTGGTCTGACCACTGCAAAAAGTCCCAGGCAACCGATTCAACAATCTCAAACTTAGGTTGACCTTTTTGATCAACTTCGACCAAAACCCGCCCTGTGGGATGAACCGAATCCTCTTGAAGGTAGCTGCTGGACATCCCGAGTGCGGAAAGCTTGGCGATCACTTCTCTCCCCAACTCATCTGCGCCAATTCGGCTGGCGACTTCGCTCTCACAGCCGAGCACACTCGCCATGTATGCAAAATTGGCCGGAGCACCGCCGAGTTGTCTACCGCTGGGAAGAAAGTCCCAGAGAATTTCTCCCAAGCCGACCACGATTGGAGCTCTTTGATTCATTAGCGTGATGAGCGGAAATTGACTACGTAGGCGAAATCATTCTCGACAGCAAATGTTTCGGAATAAAATCTTGCCACGGGAACCGAATTAGTAAACACGTCCCGATTGCGCGGTTTGCCCGTGTTTCTTCGGATATTGTTCCCATGTTCTTAACCGGATCACGCGCCTTAAGGTGGCGATGGTATTTTAGGCCAAATTTTCCTTGACATTGTCGAGCAGGGTGCCTACATTCGCATCAGTTGGAACTGATTTATCCGGTTCCAGGGATTGCCTGCTCTGGCCCTCCCACACTAAATGGCTACAACTCTCGCCCCGGTAGATTCCAGGGAAGTTGTCCGTTGTGATCGCTGCTTGCTAGTCCAATTCCGAACCAATAACAGTCTTTGCCGCCGGTGCCGTGGTTCGCTCGATGAGGACGAGCCAGAAGTAATTTCTGCGCCGCCTCCACCACAAGTGATGCCCCATCACGGTCATGGCCGTGGTCACCTGAATCTTGCATCATCGATCCGCTCCATACGTCTTCGCAATGGACTCAGCCAGCGCCAACTGGCGTTGCGCATGTCAGTCCCGCGAACCTATGTTTCGAAGATCGAAAACGAAAAAGCCACTCCGACGTTGTCTTCACTGGAACGATTGGCCCGCGCTCTGGAAGTTACTGTCCCCGACTTGCTATGTGGCGGCGAGCACAATCGTCAGGAAGAGATCAGCGAGCTCGTCAAGGATCAGTTTATTGCTGAACTGCTGCCGTTTCTCTCTGACTTGAACGGCATGCAGATGTCGAGCGTCTTAACGCAGATGCGCGATTTGACGTTACATCCACGACGAAGCGCTTAAGAGTTTTATCCGGGCAACCAGCCAACAGCAGCCGGGATCGCAAGGTCCCGGCTTTTTTGCGCGCTCAGGCTTGGAAGTCTTCGGCTTGCAAGCCAGAAATTGGGACTGGAAGCCGATCCGTAACTTCCGCGAGATTTGCCAGGCGCTTGGCCAAGTCATCCTTGAGGGATCCGGGCTGGTAACGCCAATGGTAGTTTCCATCTTGCGTGCTGGGAGTGTTCAAGCGCGCTTCGCTTCCCAATCCCATAATATCTTGCAAGGGCGCCACGCAGAATTCCGCAACCGAGCTCTGTGCAAGCCTTATCAGCGCCCAATTTACTCCGTCATCGGATCGCCCTACCAGCGCTTCTACCGCCCGGCACTCGTTTTCACCGAGGGATTTCCACCACCCCAAGGTTGTGTCGTTATCATGTGTGCCGGTGTAAATCACACACTCTGGAGTTAGCCGGTGCGGAAGATAAATATGAGCTCCAATATCTCCAAACCCAAATTGCAGCACGGCCATACCCGGAATCTTGTGTCGTTCTCGCAAGGCCGTGACGTCGGGAGTTATGACACCCAGGTCTTCGGCAAAAAAAGGCAAGCTGCCGAGGGATTCTCTCAGCTTGTAAAATAAATCGTCCCCGGGTCCGTCAACCCATCGCCCATTCACCGCAGTGGGCTCGTTTGCTGGAATCTCCCAAAATTGGGCAAACCCCCGAAAGTGGTCAAGCCGAATGTAATCGCAATTTTGGGTGGCCCAACGCAATCGTCGGATCCACCATAAGTAACCGCTCGCCTTCATCGCTTGCCAGTTGTAAAGCGGATTTCCCCATCGCTGCCCCGTAGCACTAAACGCGTCAGGAGGCACACCTGAAACAACCTCCGGCTCAAGGTCGTCTTTTAAATGAAACATGTCTCGATTAGCCCACACATCCGCGCTGTCGTAATCGACGAAGATAGCAATATCACCAACCACACGAATGGAACGCTGTGCGCAATACAGCCGCAAGGCGTGCCATTGTTCGTAAAAGAAGAACTGCACCACGCGCCCAAGAGAGAGATCGAAACTTAGTTCTGAACGCACCTGTTCCAGGGCAGCCGGTATACGCCGCGCAAGATCGCTGGGCCAAAGTTTCCATGATTGACCGCTGTAACGGTTGCGCAAAGCGTCGAAGAGAACGAAGTCCTCAAGCCACCACTCGTTGTTCTTACAAAATTTGTCAAACCTGGCGGCGCCATTGCCGCTCTCACGAGCTAAAAACTTTCCAGCGGCCTCGGCCAGAAGCGGCAACTTGTGCCGGGAGACTTCGTCGTAGGCAATCCGACTTACGTCTCGAGAGAGATCCTCAGTGCGCGCCTTATCGATCCAACCTCTATCCGCCAAACGTTCCAAGCTGATAAGCAGTGGATTCCCTGCAAAAGCCGAGGTTGAGGAATACGGCGATGTCCCATTCGCCGGCGGACCCAGCGGTAGGACCTGCCATAATCCCTGCTTTCCGGCGGCAAGAAAATCAACGAATTCGTACGCGGCAGGACCGAGGTCACCGATTCCTCCACGAGAGGGCAGCGAAATGGGATGAAGGAGAATTCCGGCCAGGCGAGGAAACGGCATGGTTTTCTTTGCAGACTTTACTTATTGATTGTGCGTCGGCTTCAAGTCCCCCGCTTAAACTATCTAAACGTAACGTAAAGCGCGGGTCATCCACATGGGAATGCGAATCCGAAATGCTCGGTCCGCTATTCGCCTACCTGCCCTTGGCCGCCCGTTAAGTTTTTCATTTCTTGCTGATTTACCTTAATTTTTTGCGATTTCTGCATTTGATCCCGGGCATTTGCGACGTACATCTCAAATAATTCGGCTTGTTTGCTCTGAAGAAGGGATTCCCGTATCTGATCTCTCTTCGTCGCCAACTCCTGCGCATCAGGTTGCTGCTTCTCGACCACTGACAACACTACTCCGGTGCTGCCGTTATTGATTGGCCCGCTTACCTCACCCGGTTTCAGCGTAAATGCCACCGAAGCAGGTCCAGACATGGAGCCAATATCTGGCACTTGACCATCGGGCAATACCAAGTCACTAGTCTTTACCGTAGCTCCCGACTCCTTCGCGGCTTTTTTCAGATCGTGCTGCGCCTTGGCGCGATCGGACAGCTCCTGAGTCTTCTGGGTAAGCAAAGATCCGGCTTTCTCATTCTTGAACTCGGTTTCTACGCGGCTGCGAATCTCTTCAAAAGTGGGTGTGGCTGCTGGCTTAATCTGCTGCACCTGAAAAATAACTGAACCCTGAGGCAACTGAACTCGATCCGCCGGAGATTTCTCAGTCGCGCCGAAAATCGCGTTCATAAGCTCTGGTGAATTGCCGATACCCGGCAGCGAATCGGTGCTGCCAATAAAGTCGGTGGTTACTACCTGCAAGCCCTTCACCGCCGCAGCCTTATCCAGACCTTGACTGCGAGCTTGGGTAAGCAACGCAGTGGCTTCGGAATCGGCAGCCTGAGTCGCCTTCTGCTGCTTAATAACTGGTTCGATCTGTCCTTTTACTTCGCTCAGCGTCTTGACATGCGCAGTCTGCTTGTCATCAATGTGGAGAATAACGAAAGCGTAGCCTGCATTTATGACATCGCTGGTTCCCCCCTTCGGAAGAGAGAAGGCGGCCTTGTCGACTTCGGGTACCGGGAAACCGCCGTGATTGATCCAGCCGATTGATCCGCCGTTGCTTGAGCTTGGATCCTCAGAATATTTCTTCGCCAGTTCTTCGAATTTAGCTCCGCCCTTCAATTGCTTCAAAACGTCGTCAGCTTTCTTGCGAGCTTCATCGACAGCTTTCGCATCTACTTTCCCATCCGCTCCAGGAAGTGGCGTCTTAATCAGTATCTGGCGAACATTGACTTGGTCAGGCGTCCGGAACTCGTCGCGGTGGCGGTCGTAGTAGGCTTCAAGCTCTTGGTCGCTGATCTGAGTTTGCGCGGCTAGTTGGGCGGTATTAAGCATCACGTAGCTGATCTTGCGCTTCTCCGGAATTGAGTTGTTATATGTTGCCTTGTTGCGATCGTAATAAGCCTTCAATTCCGCATCGGCGGGACGAATGTCTTTCGCTACGGCGTCTTTTTGCAACACCGCGTAATCAAACTTCACTTTCGTATTCTTCTTCTCGAATTCCTTCTGGATTTCTGAATCGGAAACCGATACTCCGCCGGATACCAGCTGCCGGAGTTTTGACAAAAGGATCTGGTCTCTTACCTGCTCCTCAAACTGCGGAACCGTGAGATCGTGCGATTGTAAGAGTGCCTCATACTTGTCCTGCCCAATGAAGTTCCCGTCGACAAAAAAAACGCCCTTATAATTTGGATCATTCTGCAATTCGTCGCGGACTTCTTCATCCGTCGCACGCAAACCGAGCCGCTTGGCTTCCGCCAGCACAACTTTCTGCTGAATCAAGTTCTGGGCTGCCCGTTGCGCAAAGAAAGGCATCAGCATTGACGCCTGTTCCCCACCTCTGGGGAATTGTTGCTCCAACATTCCCTTGGCTTCGCGTCGGACGTCCACCGTTGTTACGTCTTCCCCTCCCACTGTGGCAACTACGCCGCGAGGAGGGCCACCGCCACCGAGAAAGTCCGAACTCCCGAACCCGGGCACGAGCGTGATAACCATCAAAACGCAGATAATTGTCAAAAGGCCGCCGAGCACAATTTTCTTGACAGGCCCCGGAGTTTGCAGGAATCGAATCATTTATTTATTGCTCCAGAAGTTAAGGCGGAATGTAGATTATAAACCAAGAGAGGGCACGAGAACTTCTTGTCTATCTCTGTAAGATGCTCCGGCCCGCTTCAAGCCGGCAGTTCAATTGCCTAGACAGCTCGCTCCAAGACCTGAATGGGCTCGTTAGAGCGGGGTCGAGAATTGTTCCCGGCTGGAGTAATGGTCTGCGGGGCTATAACGGTGAGCAAAGTTCCGGTCTCATCCGATTCCACAACAAATTCGCCGCCCAACTCTTTGACTCTCTCGCGCATTCCGGAGAGGCCCACGCCGGCTCCGCAGCCGGTCTTACGGAAGCGTTCCAGCAGATTTAACGGCAAGCCCTTCCCATAGTCTTTCAGCCGCACGATTATCCTCGTCTCATCCCTTTCAATTCGAATGTCGACATGCTGACTCCCCGAATGTCTATGAACATTGATCAAGCCTTCTTGCACAACCCGGAACAAGGTGAGTTCCACAACATCCGGCATGCGGCCGAGCTTGGACGGGAGCTCTAAAGTCACATTAATCCCACTGCGTTTGGAAAAGCCGTCGATATACCACTGCACAGCCGAGAAAAATCCCGCTTCCTCTAAAAGAGGGGGATGAAGTAAATACGACAGCGTGCGAATGTCAGAAACCGCTCGTCCCACTAGCTGGCGCGCCTCCGCTAGGAATCGCTCGCCGACAGCCCCCGCTGGAATGTCGATTAACCCGAGGTTGATTTGAGCTGCGGCCAGCGATTGTCCGAGTCCGTCGTGCAGCTCTCGCGCCATCCTTCGCCGCTCGTCGTCCTGCGCGCGCAGAAGGTGAGCAGAGAGTTTCCGCAAGGCACTCGTTCGCTCTTCGACAAGCGTTTCGAGCCGATTGTTAGCTTCCTGCAGCGCGAGATGAGTCTGCTTCAACTCAGCCAGCTGCTCGCAAATTTCATACTGGCGGGCACGAGCCCGCGAGGCCGTTCTGACCACGCTGAGGAGAGTTGCAGGGCGAACTGGACGTTCCAATAGAGAAAGGTTTCCTAACGCCGCTCTGGCTCTGACAGCCATTTCCGTGCTGGGAGTACTGGCGCCGCCTCCCGTCAAGATGATCACGGGAAAATCGGACCAGGGAGGTTGCGCGGCGATACACTGTCCGAGATAACTGGTCGTCTCGTCGTCCAGCGATTCCTCGGTGATAATTGCCGCGTCGGCCCCCTCTTGAATGCACCGGCCTAATTCGGCGGGCTCTTTGACGACTTGGGCGGCCACGCCTGAACTCTCTAAGACTTCGCGGATAAGCACTGCGTCCTTCCCGAAGGGCGCAAATACCAATATCCGAAACTGAAAATTCCTGTCAGTCACCATTGTCCGCGAGATGGGCTTCTAAATTGGCTTGATTTCGAATGCTGGGAACTCCAGTCAAAACGCCTTGAAAGTTTCTTAGCGGTTCGCCGATGCGAATTCGATCGGGTCCAAGGGCCAGTTCGCGAATCGTATGCTCGTGCCCTCCGCTGCGCTTCTTGATGATGGAAATAGCTTGCCGCACTTCCCCCTGGGCTTCGAAATATCGTAGAAGCAAAATGTTGTCGGCCAGATAACTGACATCCACCGGGGTTTGCATCAGACTTCCGAGAGTGCCCGCTTGCGCCAGAATAACTATGGTCAGAACCCCACAATGATTCAGATATGAAAGCAACTCGTGTAAATGGCTGGCCAGAAATTGCTCGCCCGGCATTGATTGCAAATAGCCGTTGAGACTGTCGATCACTATGACGCGCGCTTTATCTTCTTCCACACAAGTCCGCACCTTTTTAACAAATTCACCGGGAGACATTTCTGCTGGATCCACCTGGTCCACCGTCAGGCGCCCAGCTTTTATGTGCGGACGAATGTCCATGCCCAGGCCAATGGCGCGCCTGAGAAGAGTATGTTTTCCCTCTTCAAAGATAAAGATTCCGCAATTCTCCCCTTTGTCAGCGGCCGACATAAGCCATCGAATTGCAATGGTGGTCTTTCCACATCCTGCTGGTCCCATGATTAGCGTACTGGTACCACGGTCGAGGCCGCCGCCGGTCAGCAAGTCCAGCTCTGCAATACCACTGGCGACCGCGCCATTTTCGGATTCTCCCCTGTGTTGAGCGGCGACCAGCCGGGGAAATACCACCACGCCGCCGGTACGGATTCCATAATCATGAAATCCTTCCCTGAAACTGCATCCGCGCAACTTGGATACTTCAATGCGTCTTCTCGAATCCCCATAGTCTCGAGACAGCTTCTCAAGTGCGACAACACCGTGGACGATGCTATGCAATTGGAGATCCCGGTCTCGCGTCGTAAGGTCGTCAAGCAGCAGGACCGTGCAGGTTCGTTTTGAAAGGTAATTCTTCATCGCAAGAATTTGACGACGATATCGGAGGGGATCCCTTGCAAGCATGCGAAGTTCAGACAGTGCATCAATAACTAGCCGATCTGGATTGACCCGCTCCACTTCCTGGAAAATTGTCTGCATGCGATCGGTAAGTTCAACCTCTGCCGGGTGAAAAACCGTGTACTGACCCTCCGGCTTAAGTTCGTCATCTCCTGGAAGCAATTCGAATATCTCAATGCCGTCAGTCTTGAACCCGTGAGAACGAGCGACGGATAACAAGTCTTGCTTTGATTCGGAAAGGGTGACGTAAAGAACCCTTTCCCCATGACTAATGCCTTCAAGTACGAATTGCAGCGCCAACGTCGTCTTACCGGTTCCGGGATTCCCTTCCAACAAATAGAAGTGGCCTTTGGGATAGCCGCCTTCGAGAATGGAGTCCAAGCCGGGACATCCGGAACTTACCCTGTTCGATTTGGCATTAGGAGTGCCACCAGATTTTTGTGCCACTTTCGCTCCGAGAAAAGACTTAAGGCAAAACATCTGCTCTTGAGAGAGAGTAGACGATGGTCATCGGGCCGACCGTCATCCGCCAACTGAAGGTCGGGTTTCGACGCATTTCCCCAAGAGAGACAATGACTTATGCGGAGAAGGTGCTCCATACCCGGTTCAGCGTATAGAGGGCACAAAAAAACCCTAGGGACAAATCCAGATGCGCTTTACTTCGAGACGCGCGCTTGAAGGAGGGCTTCCAGTGCGCCAAGCAAATACTGGGGGTCTTCTTCGCCTTTTCGAATCCAAACATCGGCGACTCCTAATGTCTCGTCCAAAAGAGTCCCGTAAGCGGAGAGGATAATGATGGGTACTGAACGCTTCAGTCGCTTGAGTTCGCGTGCGGTGGCAACTCCGTTCATCCCCGCCATCCAGTAATCGAGGATCACGGCGTCTACATCTTCAGATTGAAAAATTTCTAGTCCTTCACGACCAGATAGCGCGGTAAGTACTCGGTGGCCTGCCGTTTCAAGAAGAATTCTTCGGACTTTCAGCCCGGGTTCTTCGTCATCGATGCAGAGAATTGTGGAAGGCTTGCTTGGCATGAAAAGTGACCGCTAAAACGTGGTGATTTGCATATCTCTCGGACAATCACTCAGCGCCTGAGTTATTGAAGTCGCGGTTTTTGATTGGCCGAGTCTTGCGCCACCTCTGCCAAGATTGCGCTCACGACGTCGCTTGCTGTACTCGACTCCTTGTAAACCTCTTTAACGCCATAGTTAATCGCAGACTGCAAAGTTAAGACGTCCTCGGAGGGAGCCAGTACTGAAACGAAAGCCCGAGGGAACACCAGGTGCAGAACTCCGGCTAGTGGCCACCCGTCGCCTCCCTCCCGCAAGCGGGACGAAACAATAGCTACATCAAAATAATGCTGAGTCATCGCTAACAACGCGGTGGGAAGGTCTCGCGCGATGATAGGAGTGTAGCCCCTATCTGACAAAGAGGATTGCAAATTGGAAAGCACGCCAACGTCCGAATGGACGACTAACGCCATTTTAGGAAACTTGGCTTCTCGCTTTACAGATTTTTTGGGCATAATCCCCTCGACTCACAAGCTTCGATATCTGGAAATTAAGCGATTCAAGGCAGAAATCAGTTCGCTCAACTCAACTGGTTTATGCGCCATGTAGTCAACTCCCATTTCGAGAGCGATCCGCGAATTACTCATGCTCGCAAATCCTGTACAGATCACAACGGCGGGTTTCGGATCGCGTTTCATAGCAGCGCGAGCCACCTCAAAACCAATATCCTGGCGCTCCATGTTGAGGTCCGTAATGACCGCGTCAAAGTGCCCATTGCCGTCCAACATTTTCAGCGCCTGCGCCGAGCTTTCCGCTGTGGCAACCTCATACCCTTCATCTTCGAATACAAGTTGGAGGGTTCGCAGAATACTAGTCTCATCATCAACCAGCAGGATAGAACGCTTGGGTGCCATGGATGCGTTTCAATGGAAATTTAAATATAACATCTCCGTTAAGAAATGGGTTGACGTGGGCCTAGCCTCCGGGCTTGGATTTCAGAGGGAGACTGGCGGAAAAGATCGCCGCTCGACGCGCAACCAACCGGAAAAGCGCAGTCTTAATTTCGTCCAAATCTACCGGCTTGAACGCGAAATAATCGACACCAAGATCTAGAGCCGCACGAAGGCGTTCAGCAGTCGGATTACCGGAATAAACTAGAACCGCCGGAGCATAATTGCGCTTCTTGGCTTCCCGTGCAAGTTCCAGACCAAGACCGTCCTGGTCCAGGCTGAACTCGGTAATAATTGCATCATAATCGTTCTGCCGAATGGACCTTTTTGCGGCCCCAAACGTGGCAGCGGACTGGACTTCGAAGCCAGCTTCCTCAAGGATCGTCCTAAACGTGTAAAGGATGGCTGGCTCATCTTCCGCTAGTAGGACGCTTCCTCGGAGATTGGCACGGCTCGCCATCGCTTATTTCGCAGTTTTAGAGTCTCGTGGTCCGATCGGAACGAATATTGTGTTCCACAAGACACCGCTCAGAATCCCTTGTTATTCTGTGTTCGAACCGGGTTGGATGGTTGAAACCCCAGTAAAAGTTGCCATTTATCCGCATTGGAAGTTGCTCCAGCCTTCTGGGGCGCCGTTATTTCTTCCGCCCGACGTCCTGGTGCAAAGTAATCGAAGCGCCCGAGAGGTCCTGACCCCCGGGGCGGAACACTAAGCCGCCGGTTGCTTCCTCGGACGGAGCACCAGCCATTTCGCGTTTATGTTTCTCGATGTCGCGAAGCTGTCGGATAATAGCTGCCTCCTCCTTTACGTAGTCCTCCTCCGACAGTTCGCCTGACTCCAATTCCAGCTGAAGTTCGAGCAAACGTGCTTTGATCGGCGCGTCGTCTAGGTATTGCTCTTCTGCCACTTTCTGAAGAGTTCGAAAGATGAATTTGAATCCGGAAATGGGCAAAAGCAAAAGGTCGTCGATCAATAACACGCAAGTATCTCCTTCAACTCAGGATGTGGAAACGCGCTCAAGCTTCAGTCTTATATTAACGAAGTTGTACGGCGGCCACGGTCCGGTGTACTTAAACTTAAGGCGCTTCCCGTATTTTTTGGCAACCTTATTCACCACGCCATCAAATTCCGCCTCACGCTCCCGTTCCACTAAGAACGCGGCGTTCATGATCATTTGGTCGCCAATTGGCTGGTTGTCCCGGGAGGCTACGCATACACCGCGCAGCGTTTCATAAATTTCGCGAACGTATTGTGCTGACCGTTCCGCCATTGCCTTATCTATCATTCGCCCAAGTTGCATCCTGACCAGATAGGTCGATTGCAAATGTTTTCGAACAATTTCCAGATGGAAGCGCCGGATTTCTTCATCCTCTTGCTTCAACTCTTCGATGGTCTGGTCGCGATCCCAGTTTACTTTTAACCCGAATTCCAGCTTTCCGGCCATCTGCTTCAACACATCTTTCAAAGAAGGATAGATGCTTTTCAGCACTTCGCGGATATCATCGTCGGTTCGGAAGACAGTACCGAAACTCATGGGAATGATGGTGTAACTCTTCATCACTGTTTCAATCACATGCTCGTGGGCCAGGGCATTCTCGCGAGTGGGATCGAAGATGAAAACCTTCGTGTTACTAACCACCGCAGCAATGTCCTGATATTTGACCATGTACACCAGTTCCCCAGCACCGCCCACTCCGATTTTGCCGAAAGTAGCACTCTCTTTTGCTTCGACGATGCCATAAACATACCGTCCTCCTTCACCCGTGGGAACATCGGAAACGGGGGACTGCTCCGCCATTTTTACGTGCACGTCTTCACGTGTGGCGTTCGAGATTTTGTTGCGCTTTTTCTTGGCCTTAGCCGGCATAATCTTCCTTTGCTCAATTCGACGTTAACAGATGGACGTTGCTCATGAAGCCTGCATCTCCGCAACCGAAATTGGAAATGCTAGTTTGAAAATCGTGCCCTTTCCCACGGTGCTTCGCACTTGAATTCGGCCAGCATGATTCTCCACTATGCCCTTCACAATCCAAAGCCCGAGCCCCGTGCCTTTTTCACCCTTAGTTGTGACAAAGGGCTCGAACATTGAGGACCGCAAGTCTCGAGGAATACCGCTACCTGAATCCGCAATGGTAATCGTTACCCACCCGTGCACTCGGTCGGGAGCACGCAAATGCTTGGTTCGGATGATTAGCTTCCCGCCCTCTTGCATGCTATCGCGGGCATTCACTACAAGATTCGAGAGTAACTGCCTGAACTGATCCGCAGATCCTTTCACTGGCGGAATATCACCCGCGCGTTTCTCGAGAATAATGCCCTCCCTGGATAGGGGCCTGGCGAAAAGGGCCAGAGTGTCTTCGACTACACTATTCAGATCGAAGTCACCAAGCTGGCCGGTAGTGCGGTAGAGCCCGAGCATCTGCCGCACGATACGGGTCACTCTCTCAGTTTCGCTTCTTAGCACCTCGTAGACGGGCTGGTATGGCTCATCAAGCCTTCCTTTTAGTAGGTAAATTGCATTCTTGATCGCCTCCATCGGATTATTAATCTCGTGGGCAATCGTGCCAGCCAGGCGTCCTGTCGCCGCAAACTTCTCCATCTCAAGCATTTTGCGTTCCAGTTGGAGTTGTTCCAGTTTTTTCCATGTCGAGAAGTCCCGCAGCACTGTCACCGTAAAGGCGACTTGGCCGCGAGCATCGTAGATCTTGCCCGAGCGAGCCGCATATTCTATTTCGCCGCGTGATCCCACATGATAAAGATGTAGGGACTTGTTTTCTTTGTCGACGAATGAAAAAGTAAACGCGGTCAAATACGCGTCCAATTTTGCATGATTCTTAACAATTTGTGGATGGCGATACTCGTTGGCCAAACCGAAAAGTTCCTTCGCCAACGGATCGAGCAGTACAATTTTGGCCGAGTTGTCAGCCACAATGATCGGATCGCCGACGTTTTCGATTACCAGATTTAACCGGTCCCGGTCCTGACGAACCACTTCTTCAGCGGCACGCAGCTTCTCAAGATTGGCACGAACTTCCTGATCCGCTCTTCGTAGATCGGTCACGTCGCGCATCACCGTTACCATCCCGGTGCGAGCCCCGTCCCTGGCGGAGGTGGGAGCGCAGACAGCCTCAAACAGCACTTCCTCTCCTTCCATGACGTCCACGAGCGTGAAGTCGCGAGAGGCGTCGCTTCCACTTACGACCATTGAGGAAAGCGCCGCAGAAAACAATAGATTGTTCATCTCGACGGCGCGGCGACCGCCATCGCTCACTTGCTCCGGAATGCGGAAGAATCGCTCCGCCGCCTTATTCTGGATAATCACTCGATGCTGGTTATCGGTAAGAATCACGGGGTCAGCCATGCTCTGCATAACAGTACCCATACGCGAGATAGTGACATCCATGTCGCGCATGCGGTTGTAGTAGTGTTCGACTTTGCGCAGACGAGCGAGGTACCGATTGCCGCGCTCCACAAGACTTCGCATTTGGCGGAGGTGGAGTCCCGTCACACCGTTTCCCACTTCTGCCAACACCAGGTTGACATACCCGCGCATCCCGCAAATTGCGCAGATTTGATCCTGAACTTGGAGCTTGCGAGTGATGTTGAAATTTTGGACGGCTAGACAGTCTTGCCGCCGTTCCTCCTCAGCTTCCCAGCAACGGGCGTTGTTGCGGTAGATCAGCGGGCAGGAATAGATTGACCCGTGCTTGAGCGAACCGCCAAGCAAGAACATCGGCTTTAGGCTTTGAATAACCGAGACAATTGGATTCTCACTAGCCCACAGCGAGGTATTGAATCTCGCAAGAAACCGCTTATCACAATTTAGGGACGCCGCAGGTTTGATTTCGCCGCTCTCGAAGTCGACGTCCAGCACAAGCGCACGGGGAAACCCAAGGAAGACAATTTCCTCGAGCAAAGTTGGAAAGATTTCTTCGGGACGGTCGGCCGAAAGCAGTCGCAATGCGGCCGATTCCCCGGACGATCGCTGATTAAGCCTTCGTTCAGGCTTCGGCCGCAGGATTCGGCCCGCCATGCGGTTCACTCCCCTCAGTCAAAAGGACCATCAGCGTCGAGCCTTGCGTCGAACTGGCACACGGGTTACCCCACGCGTGGTCTCCAACTCCACTTCCGGTTCTTCGGTTTCCGTCAACAGCGGACGCGAAACCAGACCAGTAAGACCCACGGCATCGGCGTACTTCAAATAGGTATCGATGGACGCGACCACGACGCGCGCTTCAACGGTGATCAGGTCAATTCCGACAAGCGAGATGCGCACCCAGGCATCAATGACGATACCTTTATCGAGAATGCGATCCAGCACATCAATGAGACTTGAACCACCCGACATCCGTTCGACGGCCATGAGGCATTCCTCCTAAATTTCGTTAAAATTAGCGGTTTCTACTCCGCGATGCTGGCACTTTCTTTTTCGGCGCGCCTTTTCTGCTCTCCGGAAGCGCGACTGGCGCTGCTGGCGCCTCCATGGTTAAATGTGGATCATACTTCCACCAGTTCAATCCGATTTGTTCGGCTTTGTCGACCGAGCAGACCAGCAGTCGAATCCGGATAGTCAACAATTCAACGTTTGCCAATGAGACGCGGACGTCCCCAGCGATTACCAACCCCTTATCCAGGATACGATCGAGGATGTCGAGCAGATTGGTAGTCCCCGAGACTGTTGGCACACGTTCCATGAGCTTGCTCTTCCTGTATTGTGAGGCTAAATCGCGTTCATCCGCCGGGTGATGCTAACTTGCCAGTTAGCCGTATGTCAACGACCGACCGCCTGATAGCGGAAGTATTTTAATTTGGCAAATTGACCTAATACAACCTAACTCATTTTTCCAGCAGATGTCCCAAAGGCCCCAAATCAATGTTCAAATCGGCGGGAGTAAGACCGAAACTGGCGGCCAGCTCGTGGATTTTTGCCTCCAGGGCCATCAATGCTTCCCCCATCTTCTCGACCTGTTCCTCTTGCAAGGAACCGCCCTCCATCCGCCGAATTGCCTGCCGCTCCAGTACCTGCCGCAACAACTCAACCAAGCTTAGAACTAGTTTTGCCAAACCCTGCTCGATATTGTCAGGCGAACAATCGATCCGTTGGGATGCTTGAACTTGATCGGGGGAGGTCGCGGCTCGGGCTATTTCCATGATCGCGTCATCGGAATGCTGTTTGGAATTTCGCATTATTCCTCGCTTAGAAACTGCGTGGCTGGCCAAGGACCACTCAGACGGGCGGTGAATTCAGATTGAACTGGTATGTTCCCTATTTTTCTTTGAAAATCGATGACCGTAGTCCGATCGATCAAAGCGAAACACCGGATGCCGTCATTTGAGTGCCGTTGACGCCAATCTTTTATCGCAGGCTCCCCAAGCTGTCTAAGTTCCTGGGCCACCATTTCGAGCTTCTCGCGCCTCGCTTGTATGTTTCGAAGATACTCGGTCCCAGACGGATTCGCCGATGTTTGGGGGCCGCTGATCTCTTTAAACTGTATCCTCAACTCCATTTGGACGAGGTCTCGGAGCCTACCCAAGGTTGATGCGTACTCTTCCGAATGCTCCCTTAAATGAGCGATCACGTCGGAACGGTCAGCCAATGTAGTTGGAAAACGAAAAGGAATTATCGCAGCTTGTTGGAAGATATCCTTAAGCACTCGATGAAATGTCAAGGCGTCATCTTGGATCTCTTTGCTTGTAGGAGATTTGCTCTCAGAAACAAAACATCGCAGGCCACTGTGTTCCACGCTTTCGACTGCCATGCCTCCAACGCCGTTATGGGGAGACGGATTAACTGCGGATGTTTCGGTTACACAGTAAACAAGCAGTGACATTTAGAGTTTAGGCTGAGCCTACTTAATTCGTTCTGGCGTTCGCGCCTCGACCTTCATGTGCTTGAAAGCAGTCTCCACTGAAGTGAGAATCACGTCGAGTCCGACGTAAACGAGGTCGACACCGGCGAGAGATATCACCAAATTGCCTCGAATGATCACACCTGCGTTTAGCACATGATCGAGAATGTCGAGGAGGGACGTTTCATCGGCTGGATCAGTACCCGTAATTAGGATGTTGTTTGGAGTTTCCGGCACGTTTCAGTTGTTTCCTTCCGTGGCGGTTCTGGAAACAAAAGAATACGGAGGCCATGGGCCGGTGCATTCAATCTGACCTGAATCGGCCCATCGATCAGAATATTTCTTCAACGTGGCTTCGAGCTTTTTCCTATTGGCTCGCTTCAACAACAATGAAAATTGCATTTGCAGCCCACGTTGGCCCGCACTAATTCTGCCGCCATCGGACATTTCCGTCGAGATGCGGCGCAATGCTGCCGAAAACGCCTTCAATCCTTCGATAGGGACTCCAGCAGAAGGCCGGCGAAGCAAAGCCGCCTTGGTCTTAAGATACTCTCGTCCCGTCCCCGGTTTGCTTGCCGCTATCCGGGCCTTTGGTGGTACTCTGAACACCTTCACTCCCCATTCGTCGCAGCCGTGAATCCTGCGGAGATCGTCCAACAAAATCTTTTTCTTGGCGCGCACATCAGCCTTCAAGGACGAAACATCTAGAAACACGGTTCCAAACCTGGCCGGCAAAATATCTGCAAGCTCCGCAATAGCCGAAACTACCCGTTGGTGACGCACACCCGCCTCGCTCAACCAGTCAAGGTTGTCCATATTCTTAGCCAGGTTGTCAGCGAATTCAGTTCGGGAAACGAGACTAATCCAGCAAACCAGGCCTGCGCAATCCACTGGCTCAACCTTCGCTTGCCCGTCGACGCCAACCAGATTGGAGAATGCCGACAGCTTTGCCGTAATTCCGTAGAGATATAACACGGTCGGTGAGCCGGAACTTTCTAGGCGACTTGCCACAGCTCTCCTGTGAACGCATCCAGTGCGGCTTTGCCAGCAATTTCCTGAGAGAAATTTCGCACAGCGTAAATATCAATTCCCTCATATTTTTTCGTGAGCCCGGCGATTACGATCTGTTGCGATTGCATTGAGCGAATGCATCGAGGGCACTTGCCCACGTCCTTCGCGAAAATGACGCGGTTCACAAACATCGACTTCGGAATCAGGTGAAGAGTTCTCAAGCCGGAAACCAATCGTTCGGTTTCACGATCGGGGAGCAGTTCTGGCAACAACACAATATGAATTCTCGCCCGGTCGGCGTCCCTAAGCAAACCTGTCAATTCTCGAACCTGCTGCCCCAGGCCTGCTATCTTTACTGCCGCGTCACGAGCAGCGGCTAGTGTACGGTGAGCCGCCAGCGTTTTCAATAATGGCCTGGTCCATGCAAGAATTCGGTCCGGCATTCGGAGCAGCTCCAGCGCGTGACCGGTAGGGGCCATGTCGATTACAACTCTTTGATCGCGGCGACCGTTCGACGGATCGTTGCTTAACAAATCAGTGCTTAGCAAATCAAGGATGCGGAATATGGCGAGGACCTCGTCCACTCCGGGAGGCACGATCTCCAACAGTTCGGATAGCAATTGCCGCTCGAAGGAAAGGTCGATATGAATTCCAGAAACTTCCGCCCCGGTGGCATCTTCGATGTTCGCCCTAACTTCCCGCACCCACTGGGCAAAGATCGCGACTGAATCCATTTCCGATGCGCGGAACTTTGCGTCTCCGAGAACCGATACGGGCTTATCTCCTATAGCTTTCTGGAAAATATCATCCAAAGACGGCGCAGGATCGACCGAACAGATTTGTACCGGATGCTTTTTCCCTTTTCGAGTGCTAACACCGAGCGCCGTGGAGACAGTCGTCTTGCCCACCCCTCCTTTACCCAGTACAAAATTGAGTGGGACATTTAGTGTCGGCCAGGCTACCTTCTTCAGCCGCACATCGACGACTCTCGTGGCAGGGGGCTGCAATTTTAGCCTTTTTCCTTCGAAAACGTGGTCAGCAAATGCGCTGAGAGCCTTTACCCCCACGAGCGGAGTTCCAGCATCCTCACCAACATGCACTGGCTGATCAGGAAAATTTTTCTTCAGGAATTTTCTTGCGTCGGAAGTTGCGCGCGTCCGCTTTCGGCACACTTTGCAGTCGCTAGCTTCAATCACTGAGCGATTCAGAACAATCTCAGCAATTTTCAGCGCGGGAGATTCTGTCTTGAGTGCGTCATTGCTCCGTACAGACTCATTCAATGAGAATTTCTCCGGTGTCGTAACCAAAAACAAGCGCGCATCTTTTGTGAAAACGTGCTCCACGTCTTCGACGATTTTTCGCCACTTATCGATGAAAGCAAAGTCCGAGGTTCCACTGGCGTGCCCACCGAAATGAGCGGCTAATAAGCGATCTCGACTGGCAGCGAGTTCTAGAAAATTCAAGAATCGAAGAAACTGTTGCGGCAGCCCAAACAGGCGCAGCGTGTGTCCGAAAGGAGCTGTGTCCACGACGATGTGCGAGTATTTTCCGGAACCCACCGCGTCTTGTATCGCCAAAAGGGCGGAGACTTCGGCCATCCCCGGCAAAGTCGTATCGAGCAATGGCTCGATATCTTCCCGGGAAAAAATCGATCCGCGATCAATAATTTTGAGAATGTTCTGTTTATGCTGTCGAAGAAATTTGCCAAACAGACTCGCAGAATCTACTTGCCAGGCGTCCAACGAGCCGCGGCCAGACATAACAATTGCTGCAGGTCTATTCCCAAGTCGCGCGTCAAGTATGTCGGATAAAGAATGCGCCGGATCCGTGGACATGAGCAGGACTCGCTCGGAAGGGTGTTTCCGGGCTGCGCGAACAGCGTAAGCCGCCGAAATTGTCGTCTTTCCGACGCCACCTTTACCGATAAAACAAGACAATTTCTGCACGTGCCTATTGTAGCGATAGGGAATTTTGTGAGGAGCGACTTGCCAACTTCCAAAGATGCTGTAACATGTGCGATGCTGCCGTGCTGTTGAATCAATGCTATCTATGAAACTGTCTTGTGAGGTGAACTAAACATGGCAATTGCTCCAGCCAAACCAACAAATGCAGTCGTCAAGGAAGCTCCACAAAGTTACACGGGCGCCCTCGCAGTGTTGACCACCCTGTTTTTCATGTGGGGATCGCTCACCTCCCTGAACGATGTGCTTATTCCGTTCGCGCAGAATGTTTTTAAGCTCAAACTAGCCGCCAGCATGCTGATTCAAACGGCATTTTTCTCGGCTTACTTCGTCGTTTCAATTCCCGCCGCCAAGATCATCGATTGGATCGGATATAAGCGAGCCATCCTCGTCGGGCTGCTGACGATGGTGGTTGCCTGCCTGGCGTTCTATCCGGCGGCAAAAATCCCGTCGTTTCCATTCTTTCTGGCGGCATTGATTATTTTGGCGGCAGGAATAACGATTCTGCAAGTCGCCGCGAACCCTTATGTGTCGGTCCTGGGACGACCGGAAACTGCCTCCAGCCGTCTAAACCTGGTTCAAGCCTTCAATTCCCTGGGCACCACGATTTTTCCGTGGATAGGGGCAAAGCTAATTCTCGGGACAACCTCCGCCGCACTCGCTGGGTCGGTGTCGCAGGAATCCGAAGCGGTCATCAAGCTATACGTATATTTCTTCAGTTTCGCGCTTTTGCTGTTGGCGATTGCAATCGGCCTCTTCAAACTCCCGAAAATGGAGTCGGCCGAGCACCATATCGGAGAAAAGATCGACGATTCGGTCTGGAAACATCCCAATCTTATCTTCGGTGCGATTGGCATCTTCGTATATGTCGGTGGCGAAGTTGCGATTGGGAGTTCCATCGCTAATTACCTTGCATTGGACAACATCGGCGGTTTCATCTCGGCGGCAAGTATCCCGGATGCTGCCACGCGTTACCACGCAGCCTTGGGAGAGGCCGCCAAGTACATATCCCTTTATTGGGGCGGTGCAATGCTCGGACGCTTCATCGGAGCTGCCCTTCTGCAAAAAATTAAAGCCGGGAAATTGCTCGCTCTGAACGCAATCATGGCCGCCTTGCTGGTGGCCATTTCCGTAATGACGCACGGTCGTGTGGCGATGTGGTCCGTCCTTTCAATTGGCTTATTTAACTCCATCATGTTCCCTACGATTTTCACACTGGCCATTGCGGAACTGGGGCCGCTCACCGGGGACGGCTCCGGCATGCTGAACATGGCGATTGTTGGCGGCGCGATTATTCCGTGGGTCGTAGGTAAGGTCGCCGACATGATCAATAGCCAATACTATCCGTCGATGACTCAAGGAGAGACCAGTTGGGGGAACGGCCTCCAATACGCTCTTATAATTGCGGCTTTCTGCTATTTGTACATCCTGTTTTTCGCGGTTAGCGGATCGAGAACTAACAGCGAGCGGCATCTGAAAGCATAGCGAACGAGTCTGTGACGTTACGCCAGTGGTTATTTCGACAAACCAATTTCCGGGGTAAGCGGCGGAGGCCTGGCGTGATGAGGAGTCGTGGTTATGTCGTCAGTGCGATTGCCTGTACACTCTTCTTCGTGAATGCGTGCGCATTCGCGCAGCGCCCTTCCGAGAAAATGTTCGGGGAGATGCGATGGCGCATGATTGGCCCATTCCGGGGGGGGCGCACCCGGGCCGCCGCTGGGGTTCCAAGTCAGCCTAACCTTTTTTATATGGGTGCGGTCGACGGCGGAGTATGGAAGTCCAACGACTTCGGCCGCACATGGAATCCCATCTTTGACCAGCAAAGCTCACAATCGATCGGCGCGATTGCGATAGCACCCTCCGACCCAAATATTGTTTACGTAGCAAGCGGTGAGGGGTTACATCGCCCTGATCTCTCGGTCGGTGACGGAATCTACAAGTCCACCGACGCCGGCAAAACTTGGACCCACCTCAGCCTTCGCGACGGCAAACAGATTCCGGCGCTGGCTGTTGATCCCCACGATTCCAACCGATTGTTCGCTGCTGTTCTCGGGCATCCCTACGGCCCAAACGAAGAGCGAGGCATTTTTCGCTCAAACGACGGCGGACTGACTTGGGAGAAAATTCTTTACAAAGACGAGAACACCGGTGGCTCAGATGTTCAGATCGATCCCTCGAACCCGGATGTAATCTATGCGTCCCTGTGGGAAGTCCGTGAAGGGCCGTGGGAAGACAACAACCAGTTTGAAGGAACGGGCGGGGGGCTATTTAAATCCACCGATGGCGGCAACACATGGCGACAGTTAAAAAATGGTCTGCCTGCCGATCTAAGCCAAATTTACGTCGCGATTGCGCCTAGCCAGCCTAGCCGCCTTTACGCAACAATCGCAACCACAACGCGTGGAGACTACGGGACAGACAAAGGCCTGGGGGTTTTTCGCTCGGACGATGCTGGAGAAAATTGGTATCGGATCACAACCGACCCGCGTCCTGCGATGCGCATCGGCGGAGGCGACCTACCAATGCCTAAGGTCGATCCAAAGAATCCGGATGTCGTCTACAGCGCCAGCATCGTTACCGTTAAATCGGTTGACGGAGGCGAGACATGGACCAGCATTCGGGGCGCGCCTGGGGGCGACGATTACCAGAACTTGTGGATCAACCCAAACAATCCCGACATTATCCTGCTGGTCTCTGATCAGGGTGCAATCGTCACGGTCAACGCGGGGGAAACGTGGAGTTCATGGTTCAACCAGCCCACGGCGCAGCTGTACCACGTCGCGGTAACCAACGACTTCCCCTACAAGGTTTGTGCGGGCCAGCAAGAGAGCGGTTCTGTTTGCATCGCCAGTCGCGGTAATGATGGGGAAATTACGTTCCGAGATTGGCATCCAGTCGGCGTCATTGAATACGGGTACGTCGCGCCTGATCCACTTGATTCCGACGTTGTGTATGGAGCCGGCAGAGGCGAAGTTTCGAAGTTTCATTGGTTGACTGGACAAGTCCAGAACGTCACGCCCATCCCACTGTCCTCAGATCAGTATCGAACCGATCGAACCGAGCCTCTCGTGTTTTCTCCCGTCGATCCGCATGTGCTTTACTACGCTGCCAATTTGCTTTTCAAGACCACGGACGGAGGAAATTCCTGGCAGAGCATAAGCCCCGATCTTACGCGAGAAAATCCTGGCGTCCCTCCGAGCGTAGGCGATCTTGTCTCGAAGAATCCCAAGGCCGCAAAACAGCGCGGGTCAATTTATGCGCTGGCGCCATCATTCCGGAATCAGAACACAATTTGGGCGGGCACGGATGATGGGCTCATCTGGAAAACTAACGATGGCGGCAAGAATTGGGGAAATATCACTCCAACGGACATGAGCCCATGGAGCAAAGTCACACAAATTGCCGCGTCGCAGTTCGATGATCAGTCGGCGTACGCTTCGGTGAATCGTTTTCGAATTGATGATCTTCGCCCATATGTTTACCGCACGCATGACGGCGGAAAGTCTTGGAAATTAATCACAGAAGGGCTGCCTGCTGATTCCCCCGTAGACACGGTGCGCGAAGATCCGATTCGCAAGGGTCTTCTGTTCGCGGGAACTGAAACTGCCGTATGGGTCTCGTTCGACGATGGAGATCATTGGCAATCCCTTCAGTTGAATCTTCCGCACGCGTCAATGCGCGATCTCTGGGTTCATGAGAACGATTTGATTGTCGCGACCCATGGCCGCTCATTCTGGATATTGGATGACATCGCTCCATTGCGACAGCTTGCGGAATCGAATTCACAGACCAGTGCTTTTCTGTTTCGTCCGGCTGCTGCGTACCGCGTCCGTAACAGTACAAACTCTGATACTCCAATACCGCCTGACGAACCGGCAGGAGAAAATCCGCCCGATGGCGCAATCATTGATTACTTTCTTCCGCAGCAATCATCGGGCACGGTATCGCTGGACATCTACGACTCCAAAGGGAACCTTATACGCCGCTATTCCAGCACTGACCAGCCAGACGTGACCCAAGCCGAACTGAAAAAGCAGCTGATCCCTCTCTATTGGATTCGCATGCCGAAAGCTCTACCTGCGACCGAGGGAATGCATCGCTGGGTGTGGGACCTGCATTATCCCGCGCCAGTCGCGACTACTCACGAATACCCCATCTCCGCCGTTCCGCACCAGACTCCTCGCACACCGTTAGGGCCGATTGCTCTGCCGGGACAATACACAGTTCGGCTCACCGCGAATGGAAAGGACTATACCCAGCCGGTCACGATAAAGATTGACCCGCGAGTGAAAACGCAACCGGCCGCGCTCGAGCAGGAATTCAGCCTGGCAACGCGGCTGGCGTCAATGCTCACGGAGAGTTCTCAAGCTCTGCTTCAAGCCCGGTCAATCCTGAAACAGATTGAAACAACCTCTGCCAAGGCGACTGGTCCTCTTGTGGAATCGTTGCAATCCTTAAAGCAGAAACTTTCCGAACTGCTGGAAAAGCCCGTCGAAGCAGAAACTGCTAAGTCGCGATCCACCACTCTTAAGCCGCTGAATACTGACATCGCCGCTCTGTATGCTGATGTCGAAAGAGCGGATGCAGCGCCCACTTCGGTCTTGATCGAGAAGACCAACGCCATAGAACATGAACTCCCCATCGTGCTGAAGCGATGGGAAATGCTGAAAACGAAGGATCTTGCAGCAGTGAATCGACTGTTGCCTTCAGCAAACTTGCCCGTGATCAATCCCGATTCTGGCCCACAAGCCGAGGAGCAGCACGGGGACGAAGAGTAGCTGCCGAAGATGAGCTACGATGGCGAAAAAGAAAAAACGCGATCGATTTGATGCGGTAAAAGAAATCAAGGCAATGGCCCGAGAGCGAATCGGCACGCCGCCGACGTCAAGAGTGGTTCCGGACCGCAAAAAGAAAAAGAAAGCAAGCGAGCAGCACAAGTCCACACTGGCCGAGATGTTAGACGACGTTTAGTAATCTGAAGCCTAGTTGAACGTCACTGTAACTCCGCGGCTAGTCGTCAAATTGGTTACCGTACAGACTAACCCTGAGACGGAGTCGCAATTCGCCCAACTTCCAAATGTGGAACTGCCGGTTGGCGCCGCTGTTAACGTTACCGTACTCCCGCTCGGAAACGTCGCACTGCAAGTACTCGCGCAACTGAGGCCGGAGGGAGAACTGACTATAGTACCTGAGCCATTGCCAGCGAAGTTCGCCGTAAGAACAGGCCCTCCGGAACCCGAACTTGTAAAGCAAACGACATTTGCCGTCATGAAACCCGTGACTATGGCCCCCGTTGAGCCAATATTCCCAGCGCTGTGATTCGTTGTTACAGTCGCCGAGACCAGGGTTCCCCCGCAAGCTTGGCCCGTCGCCGTAATCAATCCCGTTGAATTGACCGTAACCATGCCTGGGGTATTCGAAGCCCAAACGACCGAATTGGTTATGTCTTTGGTCACCGGCGGATGGATATAAGTGCCGAGCGCTCTGAGCTGTACGTTTAAGCCCGCGTCATTGATCACCGGTATATTTGCAGCCCCGAAAGTTTCGGTCGAGGGTTGAATTTCGATGGATGTGAGTTGCTGATCGTGCCCGCAAGAGGGTAGAGATAAAGCGGCGGCAACAAGAAAGGCTAGCCTAAGACACTTCCGAAACATGAACTCTCCTGGGTTCCTTCGAATGCGGGGATTGGGCGTCACTTTAGTGGAAGCAGCTCAAAAAATCAATAATACTCTGGAGGCCAGGTGAAGGCTAACTTCGGACGGTTTCCGCCACGAACGCCGCAAATTTCCGCACATCCTCTTCCGTAGTGTCGAATGAGCACATCCAGCGGATGATCGACTGCTTTTCATCCCAGACGTAAAAGAAATATCGCTTCTTCAATTTAGCAATAGCTGCGCGAGGAATTTGAGCAAATACTCCATTCGCCTCGACTGGATAGAGAACTTTGACTCGCGGTATCTTTAGCAATTCTTTTTTCAGCAACCGGGCCATTTGATTTGCATGTCGAGCGCTCTTAAGCCACAGGTCGTTGGAAAGCAAAACGTCGAATTGAACCGCGATGAAACGCATCTTCGAGGCCAACTGCATGCCTTGTTTCCGAAGGTAGAGAAAATTGCGGCTGAGTTTCTTGTCAAAAAAGATTACCGCATCCGCGCCCATTAACCCGTTCTTGGTCCCGCCGAACGACAGCACGTCCACTCCCAGATCGCGGGTAGCTTGTCTCAGACTCAGGCCGAGGCTCGCCGCGGCATTTGCTATACGCGCGCCGTCCATGTGAAGAAACATGTCGCGATCGTGCGCGAACTTCGCGAGGACCTCAATTTCATGAGGTTTGTAAACCGTCCCGACCTCGGTCGCCTGGGTAATCGAAATGACGCGCGGCTGAACGTGATGCTGATCTCCGATACCGTGGTATGCATGGCTTACAGCATCTACCGTCAGTTTGCCGGCAGATGTTGGGACTGGAATCAGTTTGCATTCGGTGAACTTTTCAGGCGCGCCACACTCGTCGACATTGATGTGAGCTGCTTCACCGCAAATTACTGCTTGATAGGAATCCGTGAGCGCTTTCAAGCTCAGGCAGTTCGCGGCCGTCCCGTTAAATACAAAGAAGACTTCGATATCAGCACCAAAGTGCCGCCTGAATTTGCGGATGGCTGATGCGGTAAAAGGATCGTCGCCGTAGCCGACGGTATGGCCTACGTTTGCTGCCGCAATCGCCGCCAGTACTTCAGGGTGAATGCCGGCATTGTTATCGCTGGCGAAACTGCGGGCGAGTTTCATGATGAATTATCAAGCAGACAACGGTTACGGACAGCCTAGAGAGTCAACACGCGGGCGATCTTTCCGCTCGCGATCAGGTTATTGATTCTGGCAAAATCGTCATACATCACTCGATCTTTCTCGATCGTCGGCGAGACTGATCGAATGGCGCCATGAGCCGCCTGACCGCGTTTTCCTGTCTTCAGTGGGCTCAGACAATCTAACGCTTGAGCCGCGGCCATCGCTTCGATCGCAATCACGTTCCGCGTGTTCTCCACGATCCGCTTCAGCTTCAGCGCCGCGGTCATTCCCATCGAAACATAATCTTCTTTATTGCCGGAAGTCGTAATTGAGTCAACAGACGCAGGGTGCGCAAGAATCTTGTTTTCGCTTACCAGGGCAGCTGCTGTAACTTGCGCCATCATAAAACCTGAATTCAGTCCGGCCTCAGCCGCTAAAAACGGCGGCAATCCTTCATTCAAGTACGGATTGACCAGCCTCTCCAACCGTCGCTCTGAAATGCCTGCCAGCGCGCTGAGAGCAATTCCGAGAAAATCCAGAGCGAAGGCCACCGGTTCGCCATGAAAATTACCTCCAGAAATTACGTCGTCACCCTGATCGCGCCGGCTTGTCACGAAAACCAGTGGATTGTCGACTGCGGAATTGGCCTCGACCTCCATAACGCCACCACAATATGCCAGAGTGTCACGGACTGCGCCATGTACCTGCGGTATGCAGCGAAGCGAATACGCGTCCTGTACCCGCCCGCAATCTCGGTGCGATTCTCGAAGTTCGCTGCCCTCCAACATTTTGCGCAAATTAGCGGCGCTTTTTATTTGTCCAGCATGAGGACGTGCCTCATGTATGCGCGCGTCGAACGCCGTGTCCGTGCCATGAAGCGCGTCGAGACTGATGGCCCCGACCACGTCCGCTGTGTCAACCAGAGTCTCCGATGCGAGTAACGCGAGGATGCCGAGAGCAAGCATGCCCTGCGTGCCGTTGATCAGGGAAACCGCCTCCTTGGCTTCGAGTATCAGCGGTTTGATCTCGGCCCGTCGAAGAACCTCAGCAGCCGCTATTCGTTGGCCGTTGGCGTCCAAACATTCGCCTTCGCCGATCAGGACTAAAGCCAGATGCGCCAGAGGAGCCAAATCGCCACTTGCGCCCACGCTTCCTTGTGACGGCACGAAGGGGGTCACGCCTCGACTCAACATCTCGCAGAGCGTATCAATGATTGCCGAGCGGACTCCCGAATGCCCCTTGGACAGTGAATTTGCGCGCAACAGCATCATGGCGCGGACTTCAGTCCTGGTGAGGGGTTCCCCCACTCCAACAGCGTGCGAGCGCAGCAGATTCACCTGGAGCTCACGAATCTGGTCGCCAGCGATGCGAACATCACTCAACTTGCCGACGCCCGTGGTAATAGCGTAGGAAAGGGTGTTGTTGGCGACCAGGTTGTCTACGACTTCCCTCGCCCGATTGACCACTTCTCGAGCATCTGGAGAAAGAAGCACAGGGCGGTTCTCGGCGGCGACTTCCCGAACCGCTTCCAGCGTCAGATTTCTGCCGTCAATGTGGAGTGCTTGCAAGGAGTTTTTTCTATTTCACTTCCGGCTCACATGATCGAGTTGCGATGAAACCATCGATAGTGTTGGATATACGGGAAAACCCGTATTGAAATAATATCTGCTGAACATCTTCTGTTAATGCGAGGCCGAACGTCTCAAGTTCACGGAAAGGTACGTCCTGACTATAGTTTCCGTGATGCAGTTCGATATCGTCCATCAGCCCGGCGAAATCATAGAACTCCTTGAACGTTGTGACCATGTGCTCAGAGTTGGGGTGTTGCTCCCACCATTCTGTCGCTGCCGCTGTGTTGGCATCCGAGTCCAGAATCCAGACAGACATTCGTGCCGCGATCTTGTTGAGATTTTCGCCATAATCTCCGTCTAATACAGCGGCAAACCTCGCTGAATTGACCCTTCCCATACCGTTATCTCCCCAGCGCCTTCCTAAAAGCGTCCACGTACTTAGAAGGAAGCGCGGTTGCCTTCATCTCAGCATTTGTCACTATGTGCGTCGTCTCGCCTTCGGCCAATAACAAGCCGTCATTCTCTCTGATGAGTTCATATCCGAAATGAATCACTGATTCCCGCACATTTTTCAGCTGTGTGCGCACGATGATTTCATCGTCATACTGCGCCGGAGCTTTGTAGCGGCATCGGGCATCTACGACGGCGATGAAACACTGATCTTTGGCTTCCATGTCGCGGTATGAAAAACCAAGTTGTCGTAGCAACTCAACTCGTCCTACCTCGAACCAAACAAAATGATTGGCGTGATAAACGACGCCCATCTGATCGGTTTCAGCGTAGCGCACTCGTAGTCGAGTTTCGCAGACTGCCGCCGGATGCCTCTCAACACCACTCATCGGCCCGTCCAGCGCGGCTTGCGCTTTTCGAGGAATGAAGTTATCCCTTCATGGAAATCCGCTGTCGTTCGAATACGCGCATTGTCCTCGATTGCTTCGGCAATTTGCTGATCCAGTTGCGCGGAGATGAAGCCGTTGATGAGGCGCTTCGTCGCAACCATTGAGGAAGGGCTGTTCTCTCCGAGTTGAGCCGCCAGTTCACGTGCTCGAACCATCAGTTTTTCTGACGTTACTATCTCGTTCACCAGTCCCAATCGATAAGCCTCAATCGCATCGAAGAGTCGACCGCTCAATAGTAGGTCACGAGCGATCTTGTGTCCGACTTGCCAGACCAAGATCGAGGAAACAATAGCGGGCACAAATCCGATGCGAACCTCTGTGTACCCGAACTTGGCTTCGGGCACAGCAACCGTGAAATCGCACATCGTTGCCAGGCCAGTGCCGCCGGCGATCGCGGCACCGTTAACCGCTGCAATAGTTGGTTTTGGAAATTCGTAAATCCGCAGGAAGAGCCGCGCCATCCGGGTTGAGTCTTCCACATTTTCCGAGTGGGTTTTTCCCGTCAAGGATTTCAGTTCATCCAAATCCATCCCGGCGCAGAACGCTTTTCCAGCGCCCGTCAGGATGACGATTTGAGCAGCTGAGCGTTCGATTTCATCCAAAGCGGAGACCAAATCGCCGACAAGCTGAGAGTTAATCGCATTGCGCTTCTCCGGACGATTAAGCGTGAGAACGGCAAGCCGATCCTCGATTCCCAGGGTTAAGGTTTCAAAATTCATTTGTTCGTGGATGCTAAGTTAGCCGGCGGCAGAAGCATTCGCATACCTGGCACCAATTTCCGTTGAGACACGCAGCAACACATCGAGAGGTTTAAGCGTTGGCAATGCGGCACCTTTCGATCTAAGCGCTTCCATAACTGTCTCCGTCGCGATATTGCCGACAAGCACATCCTGTGCAAAGGGACAACCTCCAAATCCACCCAATGCGGAATCGAAACGGCGGCAGCCAGCGTCATACGCAGCAAGAACCTTTCCGGCGGCTTCGTCGCCGCGGCTGTGCAAATGAACCCCGATTTCCAAATATCCGAATTTTGAAATCACGGCGGAAACTACATCGCTGATTTGCGCCTGCGTGGCGACTCCTACGGTGTCTGCGAGCGAAATCATTTGTATCCCGTAAGACTCCAGAATGTCCACTGCGTTGATGACTTCCTCCACTGTCCACTGATCACCGTATGGATTTCCAAAAGCCATCGACACATAGACGACTATATCGAGCCCGGCATCGTCGCTCTTATCTTTGATTTTCTCCATCTCGTCAATGGCGTCGTCAAGAGTCTGCCGCTGATTGTTGTAAAGAAACGTCGGGGAGACCGAGTAGGGAAAACCCAGCGTCCGGACGGCATTGGTGCTGATGGCTCGCTGCGCGCCCTTTTCGTTAACTACAATCCCGACGATCTCAACGTCATCGGGTGGATCTAATTCCTTCAGAACGTCTTCGGAGTCTGCCATTTGCGGCACTGCGTTCGGAGACACAAACGAGACTGCATCAATATGCCTGAATCCCGCGCTGATAAGCGCGCGAAGATATTCAACTTTGATATTGGTAGGAATCTGCGCTTTCAGCCCCTGCCAGGCATCTCGCGGACACTCGATTAGTTTGATGGGTTGCGACATCAGTAGGCTAAATTTCGCATTGCCGGATTTTCGAATTGACGAATTGGATGCGGGATTCGTCACGTCCCAAATCCGACAATCTCACAATTCGTAAATTCGACAATTCCAATCACGTTTGAAGCACTCCGACCTTAAACTCCGCAACGTCTGGATTCAATGCTGCAGCTTCCAGAGCTTGAGTGATGGCATCCCGAGTCTCGATTGGATCAATTATTTTATCGATCCAAAGCCTGGCCGCGCCATATCGCGGATCGGTCTGCTCATCATAAGTCTGCTTCACCGAGTCGAAGAGTTGTTTTCGTTCCTCTTCGCTCAGCTTCTTGCCGCCGCGCTCTAACTGCCTAATCTTAATTTCTACCAGCGTTGACGCCGCCGAATCGCCACTCATTACCGCATATCGCGCGGTGGGCCAGGCGAACACAAAGCGCGGATCATACGCTTTGCCGCACATTGCGTAGTGCCCAGCTCCAAACGAACCACCCACAATCACTGTGATTTTCGGCACCACGGAATTAGAAACAGAATTCACCATCTTTGCGCCTGCTTTGATAATGCCACTCCACTCCGCGTCACGGCCCACCATAAACCCGTTTACATCGTGCATGAAGACCAGGGGAATCAGGTTTTGGTTGCAATCCATAATGAATCGCGCCGCTTTCTCCGCCGATTCCGTATAGATCACTCCGCCAAATTCCATCCGTTTGCGTCCTTCATGGTCGGTGGCCTGGGCATGTAGTTTCTGATTCGCCACGATGCCCACAGCGAATCCTCCGATTCGAGCGTAACCGCAAACGATCGTCTTCCCGTATTCAGGCCTGTATTCATCGAAGCGGCTTCCATCGATGATGCGGGCAATGATTTCCTTCATGTCGTAAGGACGCGCTGGAGAAGAATCATAAATCCCATAAATTTCTTCAGGAGCCAGAGCCGGAGCTAGCGGCTTTTTACGATCCCACGGCGACTGCCGCCTATAGCCCCATTTCTCGACAATCGCTCGAATCCGCTCCAGGCAGCTTTCATCATTGGGCTCGCGAAAGTCCACAGTCCCGCTGATCGCGGAATGCATCGCGGCGCCTCCCAATTCTTCCGCAGAAACTTTTTGACCGATGGCGGCCTGTACCAATGCGGGCCCAGCAAGAAAAAGCCCGCTACCGTCGGTCATCAAAACGTGATCGCACATCACCGGCAGGTAGCCACCTCCAGCGACACACATACCCATGATGGCCGCGATCTGCGGAATTCCCATTGCAGACATGACAGCATTGTTGCGGAAGACTCTTCCAAAGTCATCGGTATCGGGGAATACGTCTTCTTGCAGTGGAAGAAAGACACCCGCCGAGTCCACGAGATAAATCGTAGGGACGCGATTTTCAATTGCGATATTTTGCGCGCGAATTACTTTTTTCGCGGTCATCGGAAAGAACGCGCCGGCCTTCACCGTGGCGTCGTTGGCGATGATCATCACCATCCGGGTATGAATGCGGGCCAGCCCGGTAATCACGCCACCGGCAGGCGCGCCCCCCCATTCCTCGTACATCCCTCGCGCCACATATGCGCCAAGCTCAAAAAAAGTGCCTGGATCGGTTAGTAAGGCGATTCTCTCGCGCGCCGTCAACCGAGATTTTGAATGCTGATTCTCGATTGCCTTCTGCCCACCTCCTTCCCGAATCGTCTCTTCCTCATTGCGGACTTGCGAGACCAAATCCGCCAGAAATCGCATGTTCGCTTCAAATCGCGCCGAAGTTGGGTCTACGCGGCTCTCAATGACAGGGGAAGTCGACGGTGCGCTGGGTTCGACGCGGTTAACCATGAAATAGGATCCGAAGATGCTTACGGTATATCAGTTGAGCAGAGCCGCGCAATAAGGCTTGCGGTGTGATATGGAGCTGTTGGCGGTAGTACTCAAACAAAGTCTAAGTTATGTGTCGCGCAAAATCTCCGCCATTAGCCTGTCGGCACGCCGCGCGGTTTGACGTTCGTCCGGATGAACCTAACGATGTCGTCCATCGGAGATCCCGGTTGAAAAATCGCGGCGACCCCGATCTGTTTGAGGTTATTAACATCCTGATCGGGAATAATGCCGCCCAGGACGACCAGCACCTCATCCATCCGGTTGGTTTTCAGCAGGTCCATCACTCGCGGCACGATCGCATTATGAGCGCCTGACAGTATTGAGAGTCCGATGACGTGCACATCCTCTTGCAACGCGGCGCTTACGATCATCTCCGGGGTCTGGCGGAGACCTGTGTAGATGACTTCCATTCCGGCATCGCGCAACGCTCTCGCGATCACCTTCGCGCCACGGTCGTGTCCGTCGAGCCCGGGTTTGGCTACCAACACGCGAATTTTCTGCTCAGGCATCGGCTTCATTTAACCACAGTGGGCGCAGAGATACACAGAGCATATGCTCCAGCAATTTGATGCTGAAGGCTTTCGCCGACACGCTACAAGGTCTTGATGTCAAGACTTCGCCATAGATACCAACAGGCAACACTTCTGTAGGGTTCCCAGCACTTTGCGATTTTTTGCATCTGCTTCGGGTCGGGAGGTTTGCGTTTCCTATAGTGCCTTTTGATTGCCATCTTGACACCGAAGTCGCCAGTTGGCAGCACGTTGGGGCGCCGTAGCGAGAACATCAGGAACATGTGCGCCGTCCAAACACCGATGCCCTTCACTTGTGTCAGCCGCTCGATCACTGCTTCATCGGAAAGATTCGCGAGATCTGCAAAATTCAGGTCACCGCGCTGCGTTCGTTCGGCCAGGTCGCGCAGATAGGACGTCTTTTGTTTCGAAAGACCCGCCCCTCGCATCTGTGCATCCGTCAGCTTCAGGATGCCTTTGGGCGTAAGCGGCTCGCCGGCAAGAGCTGCGAATCGCTTGAAGATTGTGAAAGCAGCTTTGCCATTCAACTGCTGGTAGACGATCGCCTCGGCCAAACTCTCAAATGCAGGGTCTCCATATTCGATCCGGTAAGCGCCGACGCGCTGGATAATATCGCGCAGCACGGGATCGGCCTTCTTCAGATGATTGATAGCTTTGCGCATGGTGAAGCGGAAGAATGAAGAAGGATATCACCGTGCACGATACAAATCACGATGTTGAGACTGCTTCCTATGTCTTCATTTCCGCGGTTTCCGGAGCGAATATCCGCGTCTGTTCGAGGAAAGAATGCGCATCGTTTAACAGATCTGAACGCTTGTCGGAGTCTTGCTCCTCAAGCGCTCCCCAAACCATATTGAGCCATTTGACCAGTTCGAGATCCATTGATTGATTCATGTACAACCTCTCACACTCAATACATCGGCGGAATCGGTTGAACACCTGAGTTCGGTCCACTTTTCCCGGTATAACCGTCTCGCTAGGTAACACTTACCTCGGTATATGTGCCATAAACGTCACGCAGGGCGGCGCAAATCTCGCCGATGGTCGCATAGGCGCGCACTGCATCCACGATGTACGGCATCGTGTTTGCGTCGGAAATCTGGTCTCCGCTTCCGGCAAGCGGTTCCTTGGCAGCCGCTCTCTTCAAGGCGTCCAAACGGCGGCTTACTTCCTCGTTCGACCGTCGCGCTCGCAAAGCTTTCAGCTTCGCGGCCTGTTGACGCGCCACGCTCTCATCAATGTAGAGGATGTGCGGAGAGTCTTCCTGAATCACGAATTCATTTACACCGACGATGATCTTTTCTTTTGCTTCCACCGCGCGCTGATATTGGTACGAAGCCTCGGCGATTTCTTTTTGGGGATATCCGTGCTCGATCGCTTTCACCATTCCGCCCATCGCGTCAAGTTTCCCAAAATAGTCAAACGCACCTTCTTCCATTCTAAGGGTCAGGCTTTCAAGAAAATAAGAACCGCCCAAGGGATCCGTGATTTGGGTTACTCCCGACTCATACGCGATGATTTGTTGGGTGCGGAGAGCAATACGCGCCGCGTCTTCAGTGGGCAGCGCTAACGCCTCATCATACGCATCGGTATGCAAAGATTGAGTTCCTCCCAGGACAGCCGCCATTGCCTGTATCGCCACCCGCGCGATGTTGTTCAGCGGTTGCTGAGCGGGGAGCGAAACTCCCGCAGTCTGGGTGTGAAATCGAAGAAGCCAGGTGCGCTGGTTCTTTGCCGCGAACCGGTCCTTCATCACTCGATACCAAATTTTTCGAGCCGCGCGATACTTTGCGATTTCTTCGAAAAAGTCGTTATGCGCATTGAAGAAAAAACTCAGCCTGGGTCCAAACTCATCCGCATCCAGGCCTCGGCGCTGGGCCCATTCCACATATTCCACACCGTCATACAGTGTGAACGCGAGTTCCTGAAGGGCCGTGGAACCCGCTTCCCGAATGTGGTATCCGCTGATCGAAATCGTATTGAAGCGCGGAGTAAATTTCGACCCGAACTCGAAAGTATCGACCACTAACCGCATCGACGGTGCTGGCGGATAGATATATTCTTTCTGCGCAATGTACTCTTTGAGGATATCGTTCTGGATCGTTCCGGAGATCTTCTTCCAATCGGCACCCTGATTTTCAGCTACTACGAGATACATTGCCCACAGCACGGAGGCAGGAGAATTAATCGTCATGGAGACGGTTGTTTTCTCCAGATCGATGCCGTTGAACAAGATTTCCATATCTTCCAACGAATCGATGGCCACGCCACACTTTCCAACTTCGCCCTCGCTGGCGGGATGGTCAGAGTCGTATCCCATTAGCGTCGGCAGATCGAAGGCGACAGAAAGCCCGCTGCCACCGCTTTCCAGCAAATATTTGTAACGCTGATTGGTTTCTTCCGGAGAGGCGAAGCCGGAAAACTGGCGCATGGTAAACATCTTCCCGCGATAGCCGGTAGCATGAATGCCGCGAGTGAATGGCGGCTGTCCCGGATATCCGAGATATTTTTCATCGGTCCAATCAGGTGGAAGATCGGCTGGGGTGTAAAGACGTCGCACGGGCACGCCGGAAACGGTTGTGAACCGGGCGTTCCCATGCTCATCAAGGTTAACGCCGCTGGAGGCACCGATCGGGCGTTCGGGAGCCTTCTCCAAGCTTGGCGCCAGTGTTCTTGCTGCCCATTCCTTTTCGTCCGCGGAAGGATTGCGTCCCCCAAAGACGTCTGAGATGGGACTTTCCTTTACCGATGGATTAGAAGGATTTTTCGCCGGCATGTTAGTTCCAATCTCGATGATAGGAGCTTGCTTCCGGGGAAGCAACATAGGGGGACGCGAGCTAGCGCTTGCCCATCCGGACGGTGGCGTCCGCGCCTACAGGATTTTTAAGGTCGCGACTCCTCGATTTCTTTCCCAGTTCCCATGCCTTCGCATATTTCCAGGAAACATAGACGGCGTGATAGAGGTGCAGAATCAAGCCCTCGCGGCCATCCAAAAAACCGAGCCGGAAAATGTAGTTGTAGATGAAGGTTAACTTTGGACGGACAACGATGTTCAGGAGATTAAACCTTCGATGTCCCTTCGCAACGGCAATCTCCGCTCCACTTGAAGAGTAACTATTCATGTGCTCGATGTAGCCACTCAAAGTCGGATAAGCGTTATGCAACAGTGCGTTTTCGAAATTGCCAGTCGGACCGTCAACCTTGATCGTCGGATGTGCGCCGTATTCTTCAAATTTTCCAGCCCCCCTGCGGATCAGGCGAAGCTTTCGATCAGGATAAAAACCGCCGTGCTTTATCCAGCGTCCTAGAAAGAAATTCTTGCGGGGAATCCAATAACCAATCGCTCCCGAGTCAGCCATAGCGGCTTGGATTTCCTCCGCTAGCGTTGGTTCGAGAGCCTCGTCTGCATCTAATTGGAGCACCCAATCCATGGATGCTTTGTCCATTGCCGAATTCTTTTGTCCGGCAAAGCCTTTCCATGGCTCGACGAATATCCGGGCATCGTATTTGCGTGCTATCTCTAGAGTGCTATCCGTGGACCCGGAATCGAGCACAATAATCTCTCCGCGTCCGTCTCGGACTAGAGTCAGCACGCTATCGAGGGTGCGGGAAAGATTCGCTTCTTCGTTATGTGTGATGAGTACGACGGAAATCGTCACGGACAGAGAATATCGTGATCCGAAGCAGATAGCACGTAGGGACAGCGGTCCCGGCCGTCAGACCGAGCATCGTTACCTTTTCAACGATGGACTCGGTCTGGACGGGCTGGGAATCGCGTCCATCGATTGACTCGTTATTGCTGCGGTGGCTGCGGCGGCGCAGGAGGCGGCTCCGGTGTGTATTGCGGCAATACCGACTCGACATCTTTTCGCGGAGCTATATCGGGGACTGTTGGCATGTGAGTGACCTGCCCGCGCTCAGCGTCATCAATGAGGATTCCCGCGTGGTCTAGCAGCAGACCGGTCGCGCGATCCATTTCGACACGAGCTTTCTCGTAAGCCGCCATTGCGGAAACGAGATTCGATTCCGCCGAAGTGTATGCAGACTGATCCTGCAGCACTAAAGTCGAAGTGGAGGCTCCCAGTGCTAATTTCTTCTGCTCGGCGTCCAGCGTTTGTCTTGAGAATTCGGTCGACGCCCTTGCGGCATCTACGCTGGCACGGTTCTGCTGAAGCGAGAATTGGGCATTGCGTACTTCGATCTGAATCTGATTTTGGATCTGCTGCAGCCGCATCTGGGCTTGGCGTAATTCCAACTCGGACCTGACTTGGTTGGCCTGCCCCAGGCGATTTCGGATCGGAATATTCAGTGACAACCCCAATCCTCTGTCCGGCGCCGCCGACGTTACTAGATTCTGCAAAGCTGTAGTATAGGGCGCGCTGCGCGACGTCTGGAATTGGGATGGCAGATTGGCTGGATTTAAGCAAAAGGCACTGGTGACCGTGGGACCACAAAATGGCGCGCTAGGGTTAATATCTCCAGCCAGGCCAGAGCCGCCATAGTAAGCAAACAGGTCCAAGGTTGGCCTCAACGCATTCTTAACGGCCTTGTTGTTCATCTCCCGACTGTTCAGATCGATTTTCGACTCTGCCAGTTCGGCTCGATGACTTAGAGCATCATTGACCAAATCCTGCGTGGGTACGATCGGTTCCTGAGCCGGCAGTTGGAGATCTGAGGTGGGAATAACTTCCGCTTCAGCCAAAACGGGGTCCACCAAGGTTCGGCTGAGTGCGTTCTTCATTAAAAGCTCTTGAAGCTGAAGATTAGTCTCAGCCAGGATCAAAGCCTGTTGATCGGTCGCCACCGTGCTCTGCGCGCCCACCACCTGAATTGGCGCCATACTGCCAATCTGTACTTGCTTCTGTGTGTCGGATAGCGTCTTCTGAGCGAAGGCCACTGCTTCCTTCTGCACCTTCACATACTCGTAGGCGTAGACCAGATTCCAATACATGTTTTCAATCTGGTCGACGGTAGTAATTATTTGCAAACGAAAAGCAACATCGGATATTTCCTTGTTGTTTTTTGCCAGGCGAATAAACCGGGTGTTAGGCAGAAAGCCAAAACCCTGCAACAAAGGCTGCGTAAGCTTGAACTGGAAATTGGAACTCAGAATCGGGCTTAATGTACTGAACGGCTGATTAGTGGTTTGGTGGGTATTATTAAACCCGACAGACATAACCGTGCCCGGGGAAAAGCCCTGGGTATAGGCAACATTCGCAGTATAAGTGTTCGTACTTAACACCGGCACGCCGTTGAAAGCACTCGAGGACTGAAGATTGTTTTTGTCCACTTGAAAGTTTCCTGTAATGATTGGATCGAAACTGGTAATCGGAGACCCGATACCAAGGGTCGAGCTTACTAATCCGAGGGTACCAGCTCCCACTCCTCCTGAGGCGGGCGCTGTGCCACCGGCGCCAGATCCCACGGTGCCGCCCAATCCTCCGACCGTACCCCCCGGCGTATTTTGAACGATTCCGGAATTCACACCTAGGATCGAAGCTCCCGCCTTCGCCCGCAAGATATCCGTATCCGCAATATTCAGGTTGTAACGGGCAATGGCGATGTCTAAGTTGTTCTCGAGAGCGAGCGCCACTGCATCATCCATGGAAAGCATGACCTTGCCGTCGTGCAGCAATTGATCAATCCTCGCAGTATTCGCGAGATTTGGCGCCGGGACGTTTTGCGCCTCGTAGGGCGCGATGATGTTTGGGAACGCCGAGCGTGGCTTGGAATAGTCTACAAATTTGTAGGTCTGCGGCTGCGGAGCCGATGGGGGAGTTGAGGCCGCCGGTTGGGCTGTCTGCGCATTCTGCGCGAAGCTACTCGATGAAATTAGGCCGGCACACAATATGGCCGCACCAACTCGCGAGGAAATCAGGCGTGACAAGGACATTCGGTCATCTCCAAGCATAAGACTGAAAGAAACAGGATTATTCTTCTGGACCAAGTGTTATTACGCAAAACACCGCGCCGAGGTTTCATTTATTGTGCACTTTGACATCTCTCTCCAAAAGCCAACGCAAATCGGACGGCAAACGCGGAAACAAACGGGAATGCATTAGTATAGCCGACAGGCGATTTTCTTCGGCCGCCGGAACGGATCAAGCCCGTAAACATTCTTAAAATACCCGTTTTGAGCGAGTCCCGGGACCTTTCAAGTTTGGACATGCGCAATTTAAAAATTGTCCTCGCGTACGACGGTACCGATTTCTGTGGATGGCAGGTGCAGCCAGACGCACAAAGTATTCAAGGCGTGCTCTCCCACGCTATTGGACGCGTCACGAACGAAAACGTACTGCCCCAAGGCTCAGGCCGCACGGACGCCGGCGTACACGCGCTGGCGCAGGTCGCCACACTCACGACTAAATCTTCCATTCCAGCCGAGAACCTGGTCAAAGCGCTGAATGACGTCTTACCGGCCTCAGTTCGCGTATTAGAAATCACTGAAAAGCCACCTGAATTTCATGCTCGAAAATCGGCGCAAGCAAAAACTTATCGCTACCGGATTTATCGCGATACGATCTGTTCACCGTTTCTATCTCGGTACGTGTGGCATTATCCCTACCCGTTGGATCCCACCAAAATGGCGGATGCAGCACCATTCGTCATCGGCGAACATGATTTCACCTCGTTTGCGGCAGTCGATCCTGAACGATCCAGCGTTGGTCTATCACCCGATGATCGATTCGAATCCAATGTACGTAAGGTATTCGATTCAAGTTGGGCGCAAGAGGATGATGAATTAATTTACAACGTCCGCGGCAGCGGATTTCTTCACCATATGGTGAGGAATCTAGTTGGCACTTTTGTGCGAGTTGGAAAAGGCACCCTGCAACCCGAAGACATTAGCCGGATATTGCAGGCGCGAGACCGCTCGGCGGCAGGCGCGACCGCTCCTGCGAGCGGCCTGTTTCTGGTGAGTGTTGAATATTAAAGCGCATCCCGGCGGTAGACATCTTAGTAGAATCGAAGTTGGCCGCAAAACTATAGTGAAAGCTTCCGAACTCATCTACGACTGGAACCAGGTTCAGCCGGAAGCCCTTTCCAGATCGCGCAATGTTCTCCTTAATGACGAGAGCCTGCGCGACGGCCTTCAGTCTCCGTCGGTCCGCGATCCTTCCGTCGATGAAAAGATTCGTATCCTCCATTTGATGGAGGCTCTTGGGATCAACTCCCTCGATCTCGGACTACCCGGAGCCGGCCAACGGGCTATTGAACACGTCGAAGCTCTGGCCCGGGAGATCGTTCAGCAAAAAATGAAGATTCGCGCCAATTGCGCGGCGCGAACGCACGAGAACGATATTCGCCCCATCGCGGAGATCGTGCAGCGCACTGGATTGAAGATTGAAGCCGCAACGTTCATTGGGTCCAGCCCAATTCGCCGCTATACCGAAGGCTGGACAGAAGACTTCCTGCTTCAAACATCAGAAAAAGCGCTGAAATATGCAATTTCGCTCGGCCTTGAGGTGATGTATGTCACCGAAGACACCAGCCGCTGCGATCCGAAAATGGTGAAGCGCCTATATGCTGCGGCAATCAATTGCGGCGCGCGCGCGATTGTAATCTGCGACACCGCGGGACATTCGACTCCTGCGGGAGCTTTCGCGCTGGTTCAATATGTCCTGAATGAAGTAGTGAAGCCCTCGGGAGAAAAGATTCGGGTAGAGTGGCACGGTCATTGCGATCGCGGATTCGCAGTTGCCAATTCGATTTCTGCTTTGATGGCAGGCGCGGATTGCGTACACGCGTGCGCATTAGGCATCGGCGAGCGGGTTGGCAATACACAGATGGATTTGATGCTGGTGAATCTCAAGCTCATGGGAATCTCGCCGTGGGCTGATCAGGATCTAACCAAGCTCAGAGAATATTGCGAGGCAGTGTCGGGGGCCACAGGCGTGCCGATCCCGCCGAATTATCCAGTTGTTGGCGAGGATGCGTTCCGCACAGCAACCGGAGTTCATGCAGCCGCCGTGATCAAAGCATATAAGAAGAACGATATCGAGCTGGCGAATGCAGTCTATTCAGGCGTACCTTCGCATGTATTTGGCATGGAGCAAGTCATCGATGTGGGCCCGATGAGCGGAAAATCGAATGTCGTGTTTTGGCTCGAACACCGTGGCCTGGTTTCCTCCGATGAAATAGTGGAGAAGATTTATAAGCGAGCCAAAGCGTCGGATCACACGCTGAGCGAAGCCGAAATTCTGGAGTGCTTACCTACAGCAAGATCCTAATCCCCCGTGTCATGCTGAGCGAATGAGACCTTCCGCTGCGGAAGGTCTCAGAGTCGAAGCATCCCTATTCCCGGCAGGGCTCCCGGTCTACAGGACAGCGCTTTGATTTACACTTCTGTGTTCCGCGGGAGATTCCATGCGTGTCCTCTCACTGGTCTTGTTGTCCGCTCTGCTTCCACTTCCGCTGCTCGCACAAAAACATCCTTTCACCTTCGAAGACATGATGCGGCTCAAGCGCGTCGAAGAGCCTGAACCGTCCCCGGATGGCAAATGGGTATTGTTCGCGGCGGTCGATGTGGATCTGAATGCAAACACTAAAACTCCTCACGTCTGGATCGTTCCACTAGCTGGCGGAAAAGAGCGCGAAATCATCGCAGATCAGGACGCCGACCGCCCCCGCTGGGCGCCGGACGGTAAGCGATTTGCCTTCATATCCACGAAAGAAGGAGGGTCGCAAATCTGGGTTGCGGATTTTGACAGCTCGGCAGGCGCGGTGACTGCCACGCATAAGCTGACTTTGATTGCGACCGAAGCCAGCGGAGAACTTTGGTCGCCGGATGGCAAGAACATTCTCTTTACATCGAATGTTTATCCGGAGTGCGACGACTCCGTATTCGTCAGGGAGTACAACTGCAATCTGGGCAAGCTCGATCAGCTAAAAAAGTCACAGGTCAAGGCACAGATTTTTACTCATCTTCTCTATCGACATTGGAATGCATATAAGGAAGGTAAGCGAAGCCATATCTTGGTGATGCCGGCCCCGATGGTGGACGAGAATTGGGATATTAAGGAACACCACTTTGCGAACTGGCTCTTTTATCACGACCTCACGCCCGGAGACTTCGATGCACCGCAATTCAACCTCGGCGGCCAGGACAACTACGCGTTCTCGCCGGATGGCCAGGAAATTTGCTACACATCGAACCACGATCCAGTCCCAGCGATCTCGACCAACAACGATTTGTGGATTGTTTCGGTGAACGGAGGACAAGCAAAGAACATCACCGCCGACAATCCCGCCAGCGACTCGACCCCGCACTATTCACCGGATGGAAAATACATCGCCTATCGAGCGCAGCAGCGTCCCGGTTACGAGAGCGACCGCTTCCGGTTAATGCTGTATGACCGGAAGACGGGAGATAAAAAAAACCTGACGGAGAACTTCGATCGCTGGGTCGGAAGCTATGCGTGGTCACCAGATTCCGACAGCCTCTTCTTCTCCGCAGAAGAGGAAGGCGAATCTCCAATTTTCATGAGCAAGTTCGATGACAACGCCGGGAAACCGAGTTTGGTGGTACGCGGCTTTAATGACGACCTCGCGATCATGAAATCGAATTCTGGCTTGCTTTTTACGCGAATGTCGATTGAACGGCCGAACGAGATTTTTCGCGAAGAACTGGGCACCGACTACAGCTTGGCGCCGGTGCAGCTTACAAACATGAATCAGGAGGTGTTTTCGACTGTACAGCTAAATCCCATGAATAGCTTCTGGTTCACCGGCGCACACGGTGACAAAGTTCAAGGCTTCCTCGTCAAGCCACCAAACTTTGATCCTAATAAAAAATATCCGGTGAAATTCATCATTCACGGAGGGCCGGAAGTTCCGATGGGCGATGAGTGGAGTTACCGCTGGAACTTTGAGCTCTTTGCCGCCAATGGATACGTGGTTATATTTATCAATTTCCACGGCTCTGCCGGATACGGCCAAAAATTCGTCGACTCGATCAACGGCGACTGGGGCGGTGCGCCGTTCGAAGACTTAATGAAAGGACTCGACTACGCAGAGCAGCATTATCCATTCATCGATAAAGACCGGGAATGCACGCTGGGCGCCAGCTACGGCGGATACATGGCCAACTCGATTCTCGGCCATACCGACCGCTTCAAGTGCATTGTGACGCACGATGGCATGTTCAATACTGAATCCGCGTGGGGAACGACAGAAGAGCTATGGTTCAACGAATGGGAGTTCAAGGGAACTCCGTACACGAATCGCGAACTCTATCGCAAATGGTCTCCACACTTGTTCGCCCCAAACTTCAAAACGCCGACACTGGTGATCCACAGCCAGCTTGATTACCGGTTGGATGTCTCTCAAGGGCTCGATTTGTTTACAACTTTGCAGCGGTTGGGCGTGCCCTCAAAAATGCTTTATTTCCCCGATGAAGGCCACTGGATCCTCAAGCCACAAAACAGCCAACTTTGGTACAAGACTGTGAACGACTGGGTGGACCAGTGGGTTGGGAAATAACAACACGCTACATTTCCTTGCACTTCCCCCGGAGAACCTCTAGGCTGTCAAGCATAATTGCCATGAAATTTAGCCCGTTGCATCTTCTGAGAACCGCCTCTCTCATAGTGCTGCTCGCAGCCTCTGTTACTCCGGCCAATGCTGCGGGAACAGGACTTCTTGCGGCGCCCCAAGGGTCACAAACCGCGGCCACGGCCCCAGCAGAATCCAGCGTCACACTTCGCTCCATTGTCGCGGCTGGCCGGCTGCCGGATCTTCGCTGGCCCGATTTTTCCGACTATCGCGCGCTCGTCACGAAGTTCTATGACTCAGCGGGGTACGTCCCGGCATGGCTAAGCAATAACGAGCCAACTCAACAAGCGCAAACCGTGATTGACGTGCTGAAGCTGGCGGACCGCAAGGGTTTGAATGCCGAAGACTACGATGGCTCGCGCTGGGCCGACCGTCTGGCTCGACTGCATCAGTCCCCTTCTCCGGCGGACCAGGCGCGCTTTGATGCCGCTCTCACAGTTTGCGCAATGCGCTACATCTCTGACTTGCGGATCGGAAGGGTCAATCCCAAGCATTTCAAGTTCAATCTCGATGTCTCGGCTAAGAAATACGATCTGCCGGTATTTTTGCGCGACAAAATAGTCAACAGTGCGGACATACGCGCTGAGCTGAATGAGGTAGAGCCGCCGTTTGCTGGATACAAGCGCACCTTGCAGGCACTGCAACAATACGAGGACCTGTCGCAGCGTGACAATGGAGAACAATTGCCGGTCCCCGCGAAACCCGTGGAACCCGGGGCGGCATATGCCGGAGTCCCGCGATTGACGCAGTTATTGCTTCTACTGGGAGACCTTCCTGCGGGCACCGCAACCGAGAACTCAACTGTCTACGCTGGCCCCTTGGTCGATGCGGTAAAGCATTTTCAGGAGCGACATGGCATGACACCCGATGGACGCCTGGGTGCACAGACTGTGAAGCAGCTAAACGTGCCGCTGACCTTTCGCGTCGAACAGTTGCGTCTTACGCTGGAGCGCTGGCGCTGGGTCCCAAACCAATTCGTTCAACCTCCAATCGTCGTCAACATCCCCGAGTTTCGCCTGCGAACTTACAATCAGGACGGCACGATCGCGCTCATGATGAACGTGATCGTCGGCAAGGCATATCGCCACGAGACCCCAGTTTTCGACAGAGGAATGAAGTATGTGGTCTTCCGCCCCTATTGGAATGTGCCGCCCAGCATCCAGCGCTCCGAAATCGTGCCAGCGATAAGGAAAGACCGTGACTACATCGCTAAGAAGAATTACGAAGTCTTCAATTCCCAGGGCAGCGTAGTCACTTCGAGTACGATCAGCGACGACGTTCTCCAGCAGCTCAGCGCCGGAAAGTTGCAGGTGCGGCAGAAGCCGGGCCCAACCAATGCTCTGGGGCTGGTGAAACTGATATTCCCCAACGAATACAACGTCTACCTGCACAGCACTCCGTCACAGCAATTGTTCTCGCAATCGCGGCGCGACTTCAGTCACGGCTGCATCCGGGTAGAGAAGCCCGCAGAGCTTTCAGCCTGGGTTTTACGTGACAAACCAGAGTGGTCGCTGGAGCGCGTCCGCGCCGCCATGCAGACAGGCAACGACAATCAGCAGGTCAATCTCACTTCGCCTGTGCCGGTCTTGATTCTTTACGGAACTGCGGTCGTGACAGAGCAAAACGAAGCTCACTTCTTCGACGACCTATACGGATACGACGCCGCTCTGAAGAAAGTGCTCGCAAAAGGATATCCGTATCCTTAGGCGAGAGAAGAAGAGAAAACCTACCAGCGGCGCACGCGACCGACGTCCACGTGGACAAAATTTGACTGGGCGTAGTAACCAACGCCCCCGCGATGCAGCGACAGGGCGGCATCGCGCAAGATCGACGATGAGACTCCTGGCATGCGAATGTCGATCGCCTTCGCCTCCATATGAAGGCTGTGAACAGCGACCCCGTGACCATGCGTGCGCAGAAACTCATTGCTCCAAGGCGACCGGTAACCGCAAATAATGTCTATCTCGCTGTCCGCCCGCCCCAACTTCTCATTGAGATCGTGAAGCAGATCGAAAACGTGAGGATCATAAGCTAGAACCGCTCCGGTGCGGTGATCGCGCAAATATTCATTGAGTTGCGCGAGCGCCTCGGGCACATAATTGTCTCCGCGGCGGTAAACAATATCGATCCGCTGTCCCGTGTGCGTGTGAAATAGCCGCAGCCGATACTCTGGCGCTGACGCCGCCATCGGCATGGCAGTGCGCGCGATATTGGGAGTGAAAAGAGTTAACGCGAACACGCATACTGCCAGCGAACGCATTTTCAAGTGACGAGTTCTGCTCCAATAGTTCATGAACACTTAGAATAGCAGCAATGGTCGGCAATTTGTCGCGATGAATATCGCCTCAGGGGGCTATAATTGCGCGGACACATGGCTGTCGCTTCCGGCACTAAACTTGGACCGTACGAAATTGCCTCCCTGCTCGGGGCGGGAGGCATGGGCGAAGTCTATCGTGCCCGCGACTCTCGACTTAAACGTGAAGTTGCGATCAAAGTCTTGCCGCCAGCACTTTCTCTTGACGCCGACCGCTTGCGCCGTTTTGAGCAAGAAGCTCTCGCCACCGCTGCTCTGAACCATCCCAATATACTGGCGGTATTCGACATTGGAACCAGCGATGGCTCGCCTTACGTAGTATCTGAACTGCTTGAGGGCGAGACGCTGCGTGAGCGGCTACGTAGCGGACCCATCACGGTCCGCAAGGCTTTGGACTACGCCTTGCAAATCGCCCATGGTCTTGCGGCCGCTCACGAAAAAGGAATCATTCATCGCGATCTCAAGCCCGACAACCTTTTTGTCACCAATGATGGGAGAGTAAAGATTCTCGATTTCGGGCTGGCGAAGCTGACTCAGTCCGAACCAGGCGCCCACGCGTCTCTTGCAACCGCGACTCAAGGCACAGAGGCGGGGACCGTGATGGGGACTGCGGGATACATGTCTCCCGAGCAGGTGCGTGGTTTGGCACTGGACGCACGCTCCGACATATTCAGCTTTGGCGCAATTCTGTACGAGATGTTGTCCGGCAAACGCGCATTTCACGGTGACACGCCTGCGGACACAATGAGCTCGATCCTGAAGGAAGACCCTGCGGATTTGAGCGAAACCAATCGCAATGTTTCTCCGGCACTGGAGCGCATAGTGCAGCACTGCCTGGAGAAGAAACCTGAGGCTCGATTCCATTCCGCCAGCGATATCGCGTTTGATCTCGAGCATCTGTCTGGCATTTCGGGGAGCACTTCCAAAATAAAAACAGGGCCCGTTGCGGCTGAGCGTCCTCGTCGTGGACTATTGTGGGGTATCGCCGGCGTGCTCGCGGTCGGTTTGCTAATGCTCGGACTCGGATGGTGGCTGGGCAAAGCGGGCGGCAAATCGCCGCTGGCCGAATATCAGCAGATCACTTTCCGCACAGGTTCGATCGGCAATGCCAGATTTACACCCGACGGCAGCATTGTTTACAGCGCGGCGTGGGAAGGCGGCGACAATCAGCTTTACATGTCACGCACCGACGATCCCGGCTCGCGTGAACTGGGGCTGAAGGACGCAGAGCTGCTTTCGATCTCAAAGGGCGGCGAGCTGGCGGTGCGCCTTAACACGGCATATTACGGTGGCTACGCACGATTCGGGACATTGGCAAGGGTTCCACTAAGTGGAGGAACGCCACGAGAAGTGCTGGACAATGTGCAAGACGCTGACTGGTCCTCCGACGGCGAAAGAATGGCTGTGGTTCGCTACACGCCAGAAAATAATCACTGGCGCCTGGAGTATCCCATCGGCAAGGTGCTGTTCGACAGCATCAATTGGATCAGCCATCCCAAGATTTCGCCGGACGGCAAGTGGGTGGCCTTCGCCGATCATGAGAACACCGGAGGTGACGACGAGGGTTCAGTCGCCGTGATCAGTGCTGATGGCAATGGAAAAGAGAAGAAACTTTCGTCAGGCTGGGAAACGCTGGAGGGGATCCTGTGGTCTCCCGCCGGGGATGAGATCTGGTTTACGTCAGCGATAGGTGGCAGCGCCGCGAACCCGAGTGCAGTAACTCTCTCTGGCAAAATCAGGACAATCACAAATGTGCCGGGAGGAATGTGGCTGGAAGACATCCGTAATGGCACCGCTTTGATGGTCACGCATCACCAACAGATTGGAATCCGCGGAATGGCACCGGGTGGAAAACAGGAACGGGAGTTGGGTTGGTTCGGATGGTCGATCATTCGCGATATCAGCCCAGACGGCCGCAAGATTGTGTTCGAAGAGGAAGGCAATGGCGGCGGGCCAAATTACACCGTGTTCGTCCGTGACACCGATGGGTCGCCTCCAGTGCGCATTGGTGAAGGATTAGGTGAGGCGATCTCGCCCGATGCAAAGTGGGTGATTACCAGACCGGCGAAGGGCGGCCCTTTGAGCCTGGTACCGACCGGGGCGGGTGAATCAAGACAACTCACCCACGATGCCGTCAGCTACGACTCAGTTCACTGGCTGCCCGACGGTAAACGACTGCTCGCATCCGGGATCGAAGCCGCACACGGTGCCCGCGATTACCTGATCGACGCTAGCAGTGGCGATTCCAAGCCCGTCACTCCAGAAGGCGTCGCTGGCGTGCATCTGTCGCCAGACGGGAGTAGCACCGCGGTGCTGGGACCCGATGGAAAATGGGGAATTTGGCCGTTGGATAGTACCGGCATTCATCTGATTCCTGGCCTTGACTCCAAGTACGCCGTAACGGGTTGGTCGTTAGATGGGAAGTCAGTGTATGTGGTCTCCACCCGGGCAAGCGAGACGGTGGCGAAGGTCTATCAAGTAAATACTGTGACTGGAAAAATGGATCCGTGGAAAACCTTCGGGGGTGAATCGGCTGCTGGGGTGGTGCAAGTGGGCGGGCCGCACCTTTCGCGCGATAATACCGCCTACGCATATGTCTACGCGAGAGTATTGTCTGAGGCATACGTCGTGACTGGGTTGAAGTAGTTCGGTTTCTAACGATGGTTAGACGGGGTCATAATGAGGGAAGCTTCGTTCGAATCGCGACGGAGAAAATGGGTAGCGATTGCGGCAAAGGGCAAAACACATTATGTCGTTGTACGGGGCGTCCTGGGTTTCGGAATAGCCACGACTGTTTTCACGCTTATATGGGATCGCATTCGAGATCCTTCAACTTCAGGACTTCATAATTTATCCTTTGCGTTTTTATTTCGGGCGCCGTTTTATTTAATGGGAGGATACCTTTTTGGGCTTGTAACTTGGAAGTGGTTTTCCTAGCGATACGGCGCGACGGATAATCAACACCTGCCTGGACCGCCTTCGGGCATCGACAACTAGAAATTGCTCGGCGCGATTCTCGATTGGAGTTCAATTAATTAGGCGCCCCGATGCTTCGGCAAAAGCCTGGCACAATCCGGCGAAATTTTGTATATTAGAAACAGCCACGGCGGGGTTCGATGGCGGAAGCGCTCTGCTTACCGTAGACCCCGATAGCCGGGGCTCCTTCATTAAGGCTCCGGACTTCAACCTTGGAGCTTGCCATGCAAAAATCTGATCTGCTGCGGACCCCCGTAGAGCACTACGACATCAAGGCCGTCAACGTCGTTCCCATGATTGACATGATGGAGAAGACTGCGTTTCAGGCGCGTAATTTGGCCCGCGCCGCCAAAATTGTCGACGAAATGGTCGCCGATAAAGAATGTGGAACTATCCTAACCCTCGCCGGCAGCCTCATCTCTGCCGGACAGAAGGGCATCATCCTCGACATGATGCGCTCGAATATGGTGGACGCAATTGTCTCCACCGGAGCGAATATCGTGGACCAGGATTTTTTCGAGGCGCTCGGATTCCTCCATTATCAGGGTACGCCGTTCAGCTCCGACAATGATCTGCGCGAGCGGCACATTGATCGAATCTACGACACTTATATTAACGAGGACGAGTTGCGCATCTGTGACGAGACCGTTCGGCAGATCGCGGACTCAATCGAGCCTCGCGCTTATTCGAGCCGTGCGTTCGTTCACGAGATGGGAAAACATCTCGACAAGAATTTCCCCAAAGCTGACAGCATCGTTCTCGAAGCGTATCGCCGGGGCATTCCAATCTTTGTGCCGGCGTTCTCCGATTGCTCCGCTGGATTTGGACTGGTCTTTCACCAGGTCTCACGGCAGCAAGCAGGCGACCCGTATGTTTCCATTGACTCGGTCGCCGACTTCCGCGAATTAACGCAGATCAAGATTGAGTCCGGAGTAACGGGACTGATCATGTTGGGCGGCGGTGTGCCCAAGAACTTCGTGCAAGACATCGTAGTCTCCGCCGAATTCCTTGGATACGAGGCCGAAATGCACCGCTACGCAGTACAGCTGACAGTGGCTGACGAACGCGACGGCGCTCTCTCCGGCTCAACGCTGAAAGAGGCGAACTCCTGGGGCAAAGTTGCCTTAGCGAAAGAGCAGATGGTGTACGGCGAAGCCACAGTTACTTTCCCATTGTTGGCTGGATACGCCTATCACAAAGGCAGTTGGAAGAATCGCAAGGCGCGCAAGTTCAGCGAGATTTTCTCGAAGCCTTCCACGCTGAAGGCTGAAGGATACGCTGAAGCGGCTGTCAGGTAAGAACTCGATTTCGGGAGGGCCCGATTTCAGTCGGGCCCTCCCGTCGCTTCGAACCGCTTGAGCGGCGAGTGTTACGTTAGTTCAATTTCTTGATTAGCGTTTCTAAATTGTCCTCAATAGACTCCACCCTTTTTCTTTGGTCGGAACTCGGTCTCAGTTCTTTAACCTCACCCAAGATTCTACTCAGAGCGGGTTCAAGTTCTACCGCTACAATGACGTTTCCGCTGCCCACAATGATTTTTGGATCGTCAGTATACGTTTTATTGGTCGCAGGATCGAATACGGCCACGTAATACTCGTAGATGCCTGAAGCATCAGGCTCTACTGATCCGACGACCGCATTCGAACTATCGACAGCGTATAACGGGTTGTTGTTATTACTCGCATCAACAAGCGGAGTATCCCTGATAAAGAGCACCGTTGCGTGCTGGGTGCTACCTGGCTTCATTTGCCAGCTGACTTTGTCGTTCGGTTTAACGTTGAGACGGTAAGCGTTGTGCACGTTACCGGAGCTGTCTACTCTTTTGTACGAGATGGGAATTGCGCCGGCATCGATAATCACTGTGTAACTAGACATGATTCTCTCCTTCTAAATCGAAATTTAAGAGGCTCTTTAACCGGGCCCGTAATACTCACAACTCACTACTTAAACGAGATTGCTTCTTTTGCTATCCGGCCAAATTCCGGTTCAGACCGCAGCTTGGCTAATTCGGGGTTTGCGACTAGTTGTTCTCGCGGATAACCCGCATGAACGGTCTTTTCAAGCCACTTGAGCGATTCTTCCTTGTCTCCTGCTTCGAGATGCACCAGACAGGCTATGCGAAGGATATCAACCTGGTTCGGGCCTGACTGTAATGCTGCAACCAGATACTTTCGAGCTGCGCCGGCATCGCCAATCCGTGAATTGTAGAGTGCCAGCGAACTGAGCACGTCGGCGTCGTTCGGATTAATCGTTAGTTGTTTTTCGGCAAGAGAAATTGCTTGCTTGTAGGCCATGTTCGCTTTATCCGTTTCGCCGGGAATCATCCGGTAGGCGTCGGCCAAATTGCCCCAATAATCGTACTTTTGTGGATTAAGGGCAATCGCTTTTTGGGTGTACCGCACATCCTCGTCGAAACGACCCAGAAAGAAGCTCAACGTTCCCGCGTTGGAGTAGAGGTCCGCGTTGTCGGGCGCGACTTGCAGGCCGCGCTGGAAGTATGTCTCTGCCGTTTCAAACTGGCCCTTGTTGAAATATGCGACACCTACGTTCATATAACCCCAGACATTGTCTGGCGTGAGCTCTGTGACTTTACGCCACGCCTCCGCGGCTTCGCCATAACGTGAATGCTCGTTGAGAAATTGTCCCAGCAGGTTGTAGCAGATCCAACAGGCGGGCCGCAGTTCAATTGCATGACGAAATGCCTGTTCAGCTTCGGCCGCCCGTCCTAGCGCATCGTAGGTGTTTCCGAGACCCAGATAGGCATCCGAGTTTTCAGGATCAAGGTCCAGAGCACGCCGAAAAGCAGAAATGGCAGCCGGATAAACTCCGGTTCGACGATTCAGATTTCCGATAGCCAACTGAACCTCCGGTAATTGACTGTCGAGGTTTTCGGCGGCCCTTACTGCCGCCTTTGCTTTCTTCACCCATTGATTGTCTTTGGTAGCACTGTATTTGTACCAATAGGCTTGGGCCAGTGCGGCTTGTGCCTGAGCGTAATTTGGATCTTCCTTGATGGCACGCTGAAACAGGGTGGTTGCAGAGTCTACATTTTCTGGCCGCTCATAACGTTGCAGGTAGCCGATACCTTGAACATAAAAATCGTAGGCCGTAAGAACAGTCGTACCGTGGGCGATCCGTTGCGAAGGACTTGCGCCCGCCGGCTCTACTTGCAACATCCGGAGCGTTTTCAGGACAACTTGGTCTTGCAGAGTAAAAAGGTCATCGGCTGGTTCGGTGATTGTGTCGGTACTCAGTTGCTGCCCGGTCTTCGCATCAATGAGACTAAGATTTATGCGCGCGGAGTGTTCAACACGCTGCCAGCTCGCAACCAGAACGAGGTTCGCGCCGAATTCGGTTCTTGCTTTTTGAATGCTACTAACATGGCTGTCACGCACCTCAAGCGCGGGGGGTACCTGCAACGACGGCTCACGCGCGAGTTTTGCGGTAACAGTCTCGGTAAAACCATCACAATAGACTTGCTCGTCGGGTCCGCCCCCTACTGCCGTAAAGGGCAACACAACGAGGTTTTTTTGACGGGAAAACTTCCGACCGAAAACGGTTGACCATGCTCGCTGGTCATACCGAAGGATGGTTATGCCAACTGCTAACAGCAAAATTATGAGCCCTGCGGCTATGACAACGGAGCGAGGCCGGACGCCTTGAAGGCTAGTTGAACTCAGGCGAGATATGACACTCCCGCTTTTCTTTGACTCGCCAGCTCCTTCTGAACCCCGGCCGCCCGATTCGATGTCCCGCTTCAGGCGCCTCAGATCAGTGCCCACCTCCGACGCGTGCTGATAGCGCAGGCTTCGATCTTTCTCCAGAGCTTTGTTAATGATTTCTACAAGCCGCGGTGGAAGTTGCGGCAAAACGTCTGCTGGGTAGGCCGGAGCCTGGTTTAGGATGGCTTCGAAAACGATGCCTGGCGTGGCTCCCGGAAACGCCATCACTCCGGTGGCCATTTCGTACAGTACCGCGCCAAACGAGAAAACGTCGGTTCTGGAATCCAATTCCTTGCCTCGCACCTGCTCCGGCGACATGTAGGCCACCGTGCCAACTACTGTGTCGCGATTGGTGAGGTGCTCCTCGTCATCAATGGTCATCGCAGTCGCTTCTGCGCCGCTCCCGGGCCTCACGGAGACTTTGGCCAGTCCGAAATCCAGAATCTTGGCGTGTACGCTTTTGGTGACGAAAATATTTGCGGACTTAATATCGCGGTGCACGATGCCCGCGGCATGGGCAGCATCGAGTGCGTCCGCGATCTCGATTGCCAACGGCAACAACACTTCCACTTCCAGAGGCCGCCCCACCAGGCGATATTTGAGGGTCACGCCATCTAGAAACTCCATGGCGATAAAGGAATGGTCCTCATGCCTGCCGATTTCATAAATAGTGCAGATGCCGGGATGGTTGAGCGCAGAGGCAGCTCGTGCTTCACGACGGAACCGCTCCAGTGCATGAGGGTTGTTGGCGACGCTTTCGGGTAGGAACTTTAGCGCGACAAAGCGGCCGAGTTCGAGATCCTCAGCCTTATAGACCACGCCCATACCGCCACTACCGAGCTTCTCAACAACGCGGTAGTGCGAGATGGCCTGGCCAATCATGAGGCACCTCGAAACTTGTGAGTGCTATGGTAGGGGCACTCCGGGCGCGAGTCAACGTGGCGGGCCGACGGACAATCGCAAATTTAGGCCGTCCTTCGAGGCAGTTGTAATTGTTCCACCGATGCCGTTTGGCAGCTAGAACGTCTTCAGAACTTGCCTCACTGAACCGTGACTACGACGGACGCGCTGCTTCGACCATATTGGTTCGTGGCATAGAGTGTGTACGTTGTCGTCTGGGTGGGAGTTACTGTCGCGGAATTTCCTCTCACCGCACCCACCTGCGGAGAAACGACGTAATATGAAGCGCCCGACGCCTGCCAGTTTAGCGTCACCTTCGTGCCCGAACTCACCGCCGTTGAGCTTGCGGTAAAACTCGCGATCGCAGGCGTGGATCCTTGAGGAATGCTGGTTGAGGTGTAGACCGGACTCATTTGCACGACCTCGAACGCTGACGCCGGAACTTGTGACAGATTGTGCAGGTCATTATTGTCCCAGCGGTCGTCGGGAGCGCCGCTGAGATACATGGCGCTGCCGTTGTCGGCCATAATCATGCCGTAGTGTTTGAGCGCTGTGAGAATGACCTGGACATTCGCGGAGAATTGAGAAATGTCATAACTGGCCTTCAGGCGCATGCGCATTCCCATGGGAGGAGCAGATTGAGCCGTGGAGTTTGACGCCCAGTGAGATGCGGGAGGCACAACCGCCGCGCGGCTCTGTGGCAGTGTAAAACGAACCGCGTGCTGAATGCTTCCGCTGGCTACTTCGTCGTACCGAATCAAGCCGGGGAAAATCGGAAGTCCGGCGGCGTCCGCCGAAGTCCATGTCCATGGGCGCTGCTCGCCATTTTGAAGGTCCCAAACCGCGGCGGAATCTGCATTCCAGGTTCCGTCGGTATTCGGAACAGAGCTGTAAAGTTCATAGAGGAAGCAGTTGCTGTTGTCGAGCACTAGAACATGCCGGTCGCCAGTTCCCGGATTCGGATAGCCTTCGATCGCGGCGTTCGCCGGAATCGGCATAGGGCCGGGATCGCTTTCATCTCCATAAGCCGTGAAGTTGATGCCGACCAGAGCTTGTGATCCGGTGACGACGGTGTATGGAATTCCGATGCTTGATCCCGAATATAAACCGGCGCCGAAGTCTGGATGCAATCCGATACTGGGACCGATGAAGTTGATAATGGCGGCAGAATTCGGATCGACTGCGGACGCCGAGATATCTTGATTCCACAGGTCGTTAGCCGGAAATGGACGAAACCCGTTCAGAATGGCTCCCTGCCCCGCCGATATCACGCTGCAAGTGCTGCTTTGGCCCGCGGATCCCCCTCCGCCGCCGGCACCCCCACCTGACCCTCCGCCTCCACCCCCGCTGGACGCGCTGGAATCTGTGGCCGTTCCACTAGATGGATTCAGTGATCCGCCTCCGCAACCTGCCAACAGCGCCGGCACGATACTGATCAATACATACGCGACCGAGTTCTGAACTCTTAGTCTCAAGGAAGTCATCGAGACTATTGTCGAGCGTTGCCCTCGATGCTCCAATCCCGAATCGGGACCTCTCGTAGAGGATTCCGTACATGTACGTGCGGGTAGCAGATCGGTTCGAACCGCTCCGGCGGCATGGAACACTAGTAAGCGCGCCTGCAACGCCAGTCAGGGCCGTTGATGTACCCTAAATTGAAGAACTTGAGTAATAGGTCCAGCAGAATGTTTGCCAAACCGAAAATGCAATGTCCACAATGCCACTGCAGGCTCACGTTTCGCGAGATTGCGGAGCATCGTTGTCCGTGCTGCAAGACTAAAATATATCTTTCAGATCGAAAATGGCGGTGGTTGCGCGGATTGAGTAGTCTCGGGCTGGCGATTCTGATGACTTGCCCCTTGTTTCCGCGGCAAGTAGATCTCGGTGATTATTTTCTCTGGCTGGGGGCGCTATTGGTTGCATTTCTCGCAGTGCTCATCGGCTCAATGTTCTTATTGACTCCTGATGTGGATCTAGTTCCGCCACGAGGCCTGATACGACTCGACATATGAAAGTGGTTCTCGTGGAGGGCTGGCCCTCGTCCCACCAACCATCCCCGCAGGCTAGTGATCTCGGGCTACTGGTTACCATTGGAGAACATATCCTAGGGCCGCCTCTAGATGCGTGATACACTGAAATCACGCTTAATACCACGGTTGCGTGGTGTGGTTGCTCCGGTTGAATCGTTCGATCCGAGAATTCCCACCTTCCTTCCACTCCGTAAGTTTTCGGCGTAAATAACTGGCAAAGCTAGTTGCAGTGCTCGCCGAGAAGTTCGTGTGCGCCCCGCCGTCGCTCCCGCCAGACAGAAAGTTAAGAGAAAACAATACAGATGCAGAATTTTTCAGAACTTACGATTTCCGCCTACACCAAACAGCGGCTATCGTTATCCAATTTTTCAATCCCAACCCCAGTCCAGTCGGCTACCATTCCAGAAGCCCTTTCGGGTAAGGATGTGCTCGCCACGGCTCAGACCGGAACCGGCAAGACGCTGGCGTTCCTTATCCCGATCATGGAGCAATTGCTCCAAAAGACGGCGCCGGGAATAACCGCGCTGGTGCTCGCGCCAACCCGCGAACTGGCAATGCAGATCGTCGATCAATACAACGCATTGCGTGGGGAGAAACTCGCGCCTGCAGCCCTCGTGGTTGGCGGCCTGTCCGAAGGACAACAACTCACTTCCTTACGCAAAGGAGCACGCCTGGTCGTGGCTACTCCCGGACGCCTGGAAGACTTCCTTGACCGCAGACTAGTCAATTTTCGCGATTTGCAAATTCTGGTGCTCGATGAAGCTGACCGAATGTTGGACATGGGCTTTCTGCCTGCGATTCGCAGAATTGCCGCTATCCTGCCAAAGCAGCGCCAGACGATGTGTTTTTCGGCTACGCTCGAAGCTTCGGTCGTTCACCTAGTCAACGATTACATGACGAACCCGGTGCGAATTGCATTCGGTTCGACCTTGAAACCCTCCGAAAATGTACGAATACAGGCGTTTGAGGTTGCGGCCGATGGCAAGCAGGAAATGTTGCACCGCTTGCTGGCCAAAGAGACTGGACGTTGCTTAGTCTTCGCCCGCACCAAGCGCGGAACCGAGCGGCTGACCAAAAATCTGAACCGCGAAGGCTTTGCAGCGGCAATGATCCACGGGGATCGTTCGCAGTCGCAGCGAACCGCCGCCCTCTCAGGATTCCAGCAAGGACGCTATCGCATTCTGGTCGCGACCGATCTGGCTTCGCGCGGCATTCACGTGCAGGACATCGCCCATGTAATCAATTACGACCTGCCGGAAGTTGCGGAAAACTTTATTCACCGCGTAGGCCGCACTGGACGGGCCGGTGGACACGGCGTCGCTTCGATACTATTTGCCAGAGAACAACGCACGGAGCTTTACAACTTGGAGCGAACTCTCGGCATTCGGATGGAAAGGATGTCGTCTCAAATGAATCCGTCCGAAATGGCCGCGCACGAAGAGCGTATCAAAAACGACAGAAGCGTTTCGCTCGCTCGCGGGAGAATGGTGCGGCTGCCAGGCGAATTTTTACAGGCGCAGATGTGATTGGCGTTGTGCGTTTTTAACGGGGCGCTGGGGGAAGGTTGGCATTCCGGAAGGTAGACGGGACGAATTCCAAGTCACTCGTTTCCGCTACTGCCAGCCTGATCTGAAAATCGAGAGTTTCGAGCGGAACCGGATTCTGGTAGTCAGTCATGCAACTCCTCAAGGCTTCCAATGAGCCGCACTGCGATGTCCGCACTTGGCGGTAGATTTTTACCGCCAATGTCTCCGCCGCTCCAGGCGTCAGCAACAGAGGCATGGTCGCCTGCAGAGTCAAGAAAGCCTCTTCTGGAATTTCGACGCCCCGTTTTTTGCACAGCATGCGAATGAGATTGAAACTTTCCTGAGCTGTGGTCGTGGGAAATAGCGGAATCTTCACGTCGATGCGGCCCGGCCGCTTCAAGTCCACTTCGATCAGGTCGGGCCGGCTGGATGCGAGAATCCATATCAGCTTTCCGCGGCTGGTACTACTGCCCATTTCCTCGGCCAGCATTGAATAGATGCGGCCGGAAATTCCGGAGTCGCCACTGCTCGAATCGCGGCGCCCGATCGCCTGGTCAGCCTCGTCGACAAAGACATAACAGCGACCAAGCGCCTGCAAGAGCCGGAAGATGCGCTCCAAGTTGCCCTCGGTGCTGCCCACCCATTTGTCGCGAAAGTTCTTGAGCTTCACCACGGGCACGCCCGCTTCTCCAGCCAGACACTCCACCATATAGGTCTTGCCCGTGCCCACCGGCCCACAAAGAAGGTAGCCTTTAGGAAGCGCAGCAATGTCACTCTGCTTCCAAAGCGCAATATCCTGACGAAGCCAGGCTTTGACTTTTTCCTGTCCCTGAATGTCATCGAGAGTTCGAGTGGATTCGATGAATTCGATCAGGCCATTGCAGTCATTCTCGACTAACTGCTTTTTCAGCCGTACCAAATCGTCTGCAGCGAGGCACTGGCGGGTGTGCTCGCGTGACTTTAGCAAGGTTTCAATCGCGCCCAGCGTCGAGCCGGCAAGTTGTTGCGCGACGCTATCCAGCTTGCCGGAATATTCTCGGAGCGCACACGGATAGCTCGGGCCAAGAAACTCGAACGCTTGCGTCAGATCATCCGCAGAAGGAAGCGCGATCTTGATTCGCGCAGCGCGGGGGTTGTTCACGATCAAAGGGTGAAGGTCGTTGAGGTTTTCTGTAATCAGGAAGGTCGCCAGCGAATGGCCTGCCAGAAGACTCTCGCTCGACCAATCGCGAATCAGACTGGCCAGAGCGTTTAGATCGTAGTCGAAACCCCCTTGGACTGCCGGGGCCAGCAAGTCAGCGCTCTTTATGATGCAACTCACCCGTACACGCTCGCGGTTCAGCCGCGCAAGATTTGCAGTGAAGCGAAAATATTGCGTCAGTGTTTCAATTGCTGTTCGGGGAGCTTTGGGTAAGTTCGGCTCCTGTTGCAGATGAGGCCAGCGGGAGAAAATCTCTCCGCCTTTTTCCACGCGAATGCCATTGCCGATGTCGTAACTCAGCACGACGTCGAATTGAGGCAATAGAACCTGAAGCAGAAAGTCGGTCAAGCTCGCCAGATGCCGCGCTGGCGAGGGGACGACGAACTCATCGTTCACATTGCCGAAGATAATGAATTGACTCGCCGCATCGCTCTCATACAGACGGATGGCATCGAGAGCCCACTGCGGCAGGTTCGACTTCTGCGCGGCTTCTGGCGTGACCGTCCCGGAAGCCGCCATCATGCCGTCTCCTTCTGTCCCTTAACTTTTTGCGAACCATAGGTCTGTTCGAGATCGCTAATGGCGGATTCGTCTTCTCCAAAAACCGATCCGCCGAGAAGATCGCTGGCCAGTTCGATATCGGCGGAAATCGTCTGCGGCTTACCCTGCATAGTCGCATTTTCGAGAATCAGGTCCACCTGATTGTCGATGCGCGTCAAATCGCTTTCGATCTCTTGAAGTGTTTGCGCTTTTCGGCGGATGTTTGCCTGCCGCTTCTTCAATATGCTCAACGTTGCCATTTGGGATTGGCGCAATGAATCACTTTCGTCGGATGCGCGCAAATTATCGTCAAGCGCCTTAATTTTCTTGGCCAGACTTTCGTCGGTGTCGGCATTCACCGGGTCTCGAAGGTGGTGACGCGCAACCAAGAGCTTCAAATAAACCCACTGCAGACTTTGCAGCGCCTGATCGTTGCTATCTAAAACGAAGCCTTCTGCCTGCTGATTTTGGTAGACCTCGAGAATTCGGTTGCATTTGTCGGTTAGAGAAGACAGATGCTCGCGGGCGTCGGGCTCGAGTATTTTGACCAGCGCCAGCCGCTTCTGAGTAGCATCAGCGTGATCAGTTTGCAGCGACTGGGCTTCAACCACTTTCTGAAAACGCGGATTGAAAGCCAGCGTAGGCACTACCGCAGCTTCAATCGCCATTCCCAAAAACCAGAAGGCGGGTTGAGCAAAACCGAGAATCGTGAACGCGGCAGCGCCGAGCACATTAACCGGGACGCGGCCGAGGCCCGGCACGTCCACACTCACTAGAAAAGCGGACTTGAGATAGCGCCACACGCAGAGGTTTGCCGCCGGAAAATCAGCTTAGGCCTTCTCCATCCCCGCAGGTCCCATCGATTTTGTTGCGGTAGTCTCCGGAGTCGCGTGCGGATCGGCGGATGCGGCAATATCCAGCACGATACCTTCTTTGGCCGCGAAATCGGCGAGCGCCTGGTCGGCAAGAGCCTTCTGCTCCGACTCTTTGATTTCTATGCCGGACGTATCCAGCGTATCGCGAGCCACACGCACGCGGCCCGCCGCTTTCTGCCGTTCTTCTTCCACAATTCCGGTCAGGCGGTCCAAAGTTTCTCCGGAACTGCCGATGCTGGTGATCATGCCAGATGCCATTTCGGTCAGCTCCGCCAGCGCACGCTTCATCTTCAAATCGTTAATACCGGATCTCAAGCCCTCTATCTTCGTCCGCGCGGTAGAGATGGCAATATCCCGTGCTTTGACCAGATCTTTGTATGTCTTCTCCGCTTGCTCCAGTTGGCCGCGATTTTCGTCCAGTTCGCGCTCCACGGTTTGCAGGCGAAGTGCGTACTGCGCAGCGGCATCACGGTTTCCCGCCCGCAGATTGGCGGTAGCCTTGGCGCGTAGGTCACGTTGTTCGTTTTCTAATTGCTTGACCTGGGATATCAGCCTCTCGCACAATCCCGCGTGGGTTGCGAGTCCCTGATTGTACTGGCCGACTTGGCGGCGAAGGTTCTCCTGCTCGACTTCAAGTAACGCTTCAGGATTCTGACGTTCCAGCCCCGAGATGAAGAGGCTAAAAAAACCGCGGACAAGATTTGAGAGCCTTTGAAACATGGAGGATGCACCTCTTTTGTGGCTGTGAAAACTCGGTTCTAGATTACTCCTATCGGTTGCCCTGCGTGCGCTGCCAGCTCGCCAGGAGATTATTCACTACCTCTGCCTTTGGCGGCTCGCAAACTTTCTGCAAGTCTACTTGGATCCCGTTTCCGGCAAATAGCTCAAACGGACTGCCAGCGAATTTTACAGGAACGCTCGGATTCGCCGGACGAAATCCATGCGTCAAGGACTCTTTCTGGATCGGCTCGGTTAGCAGGAAATTAAGGAAGACATCAGCCGCTTTTCGCTGGTCAGGCGTGCTCCACGACGCATTGACGATGTAATACGGATTATCGTTCCAGGCATTGTATTCGGGATACACAACTCGAAGCTGTCCCCATCGACCTTCGGCATTTCTGAGATAGTCGATGGCCACGCTTTCATAGACAAATAGCGCGTCATAGGAAGATGGCCCTTTCAGAACCATCTCCTTCATCATATTTCCGGTGCTGTTCGACATGCCGCTGGCGCCACGTTCGAGTTCCTCGAGCCACTGTTGAAAGCCCGGATCGAGCACGTCTTTGAGCGTCAGATCTTTAGTCTTGTGGTGGTAGCTGTAGGCCGCCAGAACGATCGTCATCAATCCGGAGTTCGATTGGTTAGGATGAGTGTGGCCAAATTTGAACAGACCCCATTCCGGATGATTTGCAATCCCATCCCATCCGCCCTTGGCTTGCAGGGCCTGATCGACAGTCTGTAGCGACATGGTCTTGTACTTTTGAATGAACGCCTGGTAGCGCTCGTCCCAAACCACAAACACCATAGGTGTCAGCGCGATCGGCTCTTCCCGGACTATAGGATCGTTGTTGTATTTGACTTGCCACTCCTGCACGAAAATGTCCTTATACGCAGCGCTTGCTGGCGACCAAACATTGATTCGCTGGTCGCCGGACAGCAACGCGTGCGCCCCCTCCAGCGAACCCATTGGAATTAAATTCACCTTGATATGTTTGCCGTCGGAAGTTTTGGCAAATTCCGTCACTGCCCATTCCAGCCATCTCTGTTTTTCGGTGCCGTAGGCGATACCGATTTCAACTGGCGGGCCGCCGCCTAACAGCGAGGTCGCGGCATCTTTCGTTGCCTGAAGCGATTTCTTTCCGACAAACATGTAATACGCGCCGGCAATACAGGCAGCGATGAACAGAAAAACGAACACCCTACCGATGGGTGTGAGCTTGGGACCGTCGCTCGAAGAATTAATTGCTATCATCAGCTCTCTTATTTGCGCTAGAAGAAGGTGGAGATATCCTTGAACACGTCAACGATATTCTGGGGAGTGCCCGCATATGTCTTCGCCTGCGTCGCCGTTGCGATCTGGCCCAGAATATCTTTCCTGGCATCGTTCCCGTAGGCGATGGTAAAAACATGAATTTTGTGGGTCTCGCCGTCAAACTGAATGTGTTGCATTAACTCGCCGAGTTTCATCTTGCTCTCGGTATCCTCGCCGTCGGTAAGCACGACTACGGAAAGAATTGTGTCAGACTCGCCATTAGGATTTTGAGTTAGCAAATACTGGTAGGCGGAGTCGATGGAATCGTACAGCGCGGTGCCGCCCCCGGCAAAAAGCGAGTCAATCGTCTGCAATAGCTGCGCTCGTCCAGTCTTCAGCGAAGCGTTTTGAATTGCCCAGCTCATGGTGCTGTTGAATGGAAGCAGCGAGAGATGATCGCCGTCAGATAGCAAATTGACCAACTGCTTCGCGCCCTCGCGCGCACTCTGGATCTTGCCGTCATCGTTCATGCTGCCAGAAGTGTCTAATACCAACACAACGTTTGCAGACTTCTTCTTCTGATCCCATAGCTTCAGAATGCTGTCCATCACTGGAACCGACGGGACTTCCAGTGTGGTCTTCGGCTCCTGCGGATCGACGCCATGAGCTGTGTCGATCGGAGCCGTCAACGGCACATCGACCGCACCGGGGCGGAAGCCATAAGTGATGGCCCTCTCTTGCTGGGGTCGCTGCAAGAGAAATTGGATGTACGCCTTCGCGGCCTCGCGCCGTTCAGGAGTGACCCAATCGCGCCCCACAATGCCAATCGGGTGGTCGCTCCAGAATGTCCCCTCCTTGGGATAAATCGCGACCACAGGAAACGGCAGATTCGCCTGAGAATACGACTCGATGACCATGTTCTCGTAGAGCACAGCCGCCGAGAGGAATTGCGGCCCGGTGGAGAACATTTGGCGGCCAAAGAAGCCGGTGGAGCTGCCGTAGTGCACAACCGATTTCTCAATTCCTGACAGGAACTCAGCCGTATGCGGTTTGTTCACGTCCGCGACTGTAAGTCCGGCAGTCTTTCCTGAAGCCGCATAAACTTCCGCGAACAAGGAGATCAGGCCGCTATTGCTGAATTGAGGATGCGTGTGCCCGAACTTGAATCGTCCCCACTGAGGGTAGCCGTAAGCCTCCCATCCCTTTTGGTTGCGTGCCAGCGCCAAGATGTCGGACCAGCCAATTGGTTTCTTCCCCCAACCAAGCGCCTCAGCCATCGGCTTCCACATGGCGATCACGACGGGAGACAACACAAGATTGTCGGTAGATGCAATGAGATCCTTACCAGTCTTGCTCTGCGATTGCGCGTTCCCTAATTTGATAAAAGCAGCCGACGCCGGACTGATGATGTCGGGTTGCCGCCGTCCTTCCAGCACTTCATCGATGGCTTCTCCGGAGCCCATCGGGATCGCCTTGACGCGAATCTGCTTTCCGCTGCTGCTGCGATTGCCGGCGCGATTAAAAGCTTCCGTCACCTCAGTGATCCACTTTTCCTTCTCGGACCCGTAGGTAAAGGTCAGTTCAAGCGTGTTTGCGGGAGGCGTCTCGGACGATCCGCCCTCAGATGGAGTCTTTGACTTGCAGGAAGAAAAAAGAAAAATACTGAGGAAAACAACCAATACCGAAACGTCGCCAAACCGGCGTTGGATAGTCGGCGAACTTCCGGACCTTATCCGGACCACGTTCATAGGACTCGTCGGGACGGAAGTATTGTAGAGCGTTCCTGACAGTTGTAGTACGAGGAAATGAGTCGCGAGGTTCCACCAATCAGTCATGAGGATCATTTCCCTCACTTTTTCATCGAAAATCGCGGAACTGATGGAGCTTTCCCACAGGTGCGCTCAGCGGGCACTAATTCTTAGGTCAAATCCACATCGGCGTGTGCCTTAATCGCCAGCCGAAATAGGTGTGAGACTGGTTAACTGGAAACATTCCGAACCTCACCCCAATGATCCGGGCAACCAGGCCTACGCACATCATTAACACTGAAAGGCGGCCGCCCGTCCGACGGGCCTCGCGGGGGAGTCATCGAGTTGCAAGCGAGATTTAGCTTCTAGAAAACCGTGTTTGAGAGATATACGGAGGGTTGGTAGCGCTAACGGGAATCGAACCCGTGTTTGAAGATTGAGAATCTTCCGTCCTAACCCCTAGACGATAGCGCCGTATCCGGCACCGAAATTATAACAGCGCGGAACCGCTCAATTCCTCATTGATGCGTCGTTCCACGGGATGGACCAGCTTTCTGCTCGTTCATGTTGTTCCAGCTCGGGTCCGGAGTCAGCAGTTGATTTTGGGACTCATCAAGCCGGATTCAGGATAAGATGTTCAAACCTGTACCAGATGCCGATTGTGAGCCAATGCCGCCGCTATCCCAAGCGGAGACGCAGATCTCACACACCAAGGTAATGTACGAATTGCATAAGGACTGAACTTTCACGATGTGCGGAATCAGCGGCTTGATGAATTGCGGAGACCGGGACGCTCTGAATCGGATGACGATGATTCAGACGCATCGCGGTCCCGACGATTTCGGGATATGGGATAGGCGCCTCGGTGATGGCTCATATATCGGATTTGGCAGCCGCCGCCTTGCCATTCTCGATTTGTCAGCCAGCGGCCACATGCCAATGTGCAATGAGGACCGCAGCATATGGATTACGTACAACGGCGAGATTTACAACTTTGTCGAGTTGCGACAGGAACTTGAAAGTAAGGGGCGTCAATTTGCCTCGAACACCGACACCGAAGTGATCCTTCGTCTTTACGAAGAAGAGGGACCAGATTGCGTCAAGCGATTCAATGGAATGTTCGCGTTCGGAATTTGTGACCTCCGTTCGGGCACGCCCACCCTTTTTTTGGCACGCGATCATTTCGGAGTAAAGCCCTTTTACTATTCGCTAAACGGACGAAGATTTGCATTCGCTTCCGAGATTAAGGCTCTGCTGCAAGTTCCAGGCATTGACGCCGAGATAGAGCACGAAGCTCTACATCAGTATCTGACTTTCTTGTGGGTTCCAGATCCGAACACAATGTTCCGCGGAATTCATAAGCTGCCCGCGGGACACTCGGCAATTTTTCGCGACGGCGCTTTGGTAGTTTCCAAATACTGGGATCTTACGTTCCCGCCCGCAGATCACCAATATCCGCGATCAGAGCTCGATCTCGCGGATGAAATTCGGGAAAGATTTCGTCGTTCGGTTAAAGCGCAAATGGTCAGCGATGTGCCCGTCGGTGCATTCCTCAGCGCCGGGCTGGATTCGTCTAGTATTGTCGCGATGATGGCAGAGAATGCCGAGCAGCCCGTTCGCACATACACGGTAACTTTCCCAGAGAAATATCGAGTAGGGGAAAATGCCCTTGATGATCCGGCTGTCGCGACTCGGACAGCTGCACAATTAGGAGTCCACAATCATCGCATAGTGGTTGAGCCCGATGTGGAGGATTTGTTGCCGCGCCTCATCTGGTATATGGACGAGCCAACCGCCGATCCAGCTATTATCGCTGCCTACCTGGTATGCCATCAAGCACGTGAGAATGCCACAGTGTTGCTATCGGGAGTGGGCGGTGACGAACTTTTCGCGGGATATCGAAAGCATTCCGCTCACTATTGGGGAGAAACGTATCGCGAAGCGCCTGCAGTGTTGCGCAACGTAATTGAATGGGGCATAAACCGTCTGCCATCTCGACGCGGATCCTCGATAAAGGGATCCGTGCGGATGGCCAGAAAAATGGCTCGCAGCGGTTCTTTGTCAGCCATTGATCGCTTTATCATGAACTGTACTTATTTGGACGCAGCGCAGAAAGATGAACTTTATGCCCCGGCCCTCTTCGCTGAATTGGCTGCGTCCGATGCATCCGCAAACCATCGTGCGGCGTTCGACTGCGTACGAAATTCCGACTTCTTGAACCAAATGCTATATGTCGACACCAAAATATTTATGGCGAGCCTTAACCTGACCTATAACGACAAAATGAGCATGGCATCCTCGGTCGAAGTTCGAGTTCCCTTCCTCGATCGTGAGTTGGCGGAATTCGCCGCCTGGAATGTGCCGCCTGACCTGAAACTCAAAAGAGGTTTGCGGCACACGACAAAGTACATCTTCCGCAAGGCGATGAGCGGGATTCTTCCCGACGAAGCGCTGCGACAACCAAAGGCCGGATTCGGCGCACCTGCGGATTACTGGTTGGCGAACGATTTGAAAGAAATGGTAGCCGACCTGCTTTCTGAAACGCGAGTCCGGCAGCGCGGATTATTTCGGCCGGAAGCGATTCGTAAGTTCGTCGGGGAACAGCAGCGAGGAACACAGGATTGGTCGATGCAGATTTGGCTGTTTCTTACGCTTGAACTGTGGATGCAGGCCTTTCTTGATGGCGCCGTAAAGCAGAGTGAGTCGTTTTCTCGAGCTCCACAAGTGGCCACTGCGTGAAACAAGTCCTCCAGCGCGCGGATAACGGCGAGATCGCCATTGCCGAGGTCCCCGATCCGAAACTTCTTCCAGGATGTGTTTTGGTGCGCGTTGCTGCTTCGCTGGTCTCCGCTGGGACAGAACGCGCTTCCGCCGAATTTGCCCGGAAGAATCTTTTTCAAAAAGCAAAATCGCGCCCCGATCTGGTGCGTGAAGTTATCGCAAAGGTCCGGCGCGACGGAATATTTTCGGCAGTAACCGCGGTTCGATCCCGCCTCGATGTTCAAACTGCGCTTGGTTACAGTAGCGCCGGAACGGTCATCGCAGTGGCGCCGGATGTCGTTGACATTAACGTTGGCGACCGAGTCGCTTGCGCCGGTGCCGGATATGCGGTGCATGCCGAATTCGCCTGCGTGCCCCGATTGCTGCTAGCAAGAATTCCTTCAGACTCCTCCGCTTTCGAAGATGCTGCGTTCACCACCGTTGGCGCGGTTGCGCTTCATGGAATAAGGACGGCGGATGTTCAGCTCGGTGACACAGTCGCGGTTATTGGATTGGGATTGTTGGGCCAATTGACCGTCCAATTGTTAAAGGCCGCCGGTTGCAACGTTCTCGGAATGGATATCCTTCCCGAGCGGAGTGAACTTGCCTTGCAGCTTGGAGCAGACGGCGCATCGGATTCTGCTTCTGATTTCGCAACCCTATGTTCCGGGAAAACCCACCGCAATGGCGTGGACGCGGTTTTGATCTGTGCCGAAACGTCAACGAGCGGTCCGGTGAATCTTGCAGGAGAGGTAGCGCGGGATCGCGGTGTGGTTGTCGCAGTTGGCACCGTTGGCATGGATATTGAGCGGAAACTGTACTACGAGAAGGAGCTTGATTTCCGCATTTCGCGCTCCTACGGACCCGGCCGCTATGACTCGGCTTACGAACAAAAGGGCCGCGACTATCCAATCGGGTACGTCCGATGGACGGAGACGCGCAACATGGAAGCCTTTTTGCGTCTTCTCGCGGAAGGCAAGCTTGATTTGAGGTCGCTTATCACTCACAGATTCTCGATCCATCAAGCGCAAAACGCTTACCGCATTATTTCGGGTCCGGATGCAGGTTCGGCTCTCGGAGTTTTGATAACTTACGATGAAGCTGCCGAACCGGTTCAAAAACTCAAACTCGTTCCGACGGAAAAGCTCGTTATCCCTACAGTAGAAAAAGCAGTAAACATCGGACTCCTTGGCGCTGGCAGCTTTGCCACCGGAACTCTACTGCCCGCTTTGAAAAAGATCGAGGGAATAACTCTGGTAGGAGTCTGTGCCGCCAATGGTTCGCATTCTCGGCACGCTGCTAACAAATTCGGCTTTGCTTACTGTGCGACGGATGATAATCAGGTCATCGATGATCCCAACATCAACACAATTGTCATCGCCACGCGGCATGATCTCCACGCTTCGCAAATAATAGCTTCCATCAACTCGGGCAAAAATGTTTTTTGTGAGAAGCCGCTTTGTCTCAAGGAAGAGGAACTTCTCGCGATCGCTCGAGCGCATGTTGCCTCACCAAAAAGACAGTTGCTGATGGTGGGATTCAACCGCAGGTTTGCTCCAATGGCTTTGCGCATGAAGTCTTTCGTGGACGAAATCCGCGAACCATTGTCACTTCACTACCGCATCAATGCGGGATACCTCCCGCGCGATCATTGGGTGAATGATCCGCTCCAAGGCGGCGGAAGAATAATTGGCGAGGTCTGTCACTTCGTAGATTTCCTTGCCTTTCTGGCTGGGTCCTCGGTCGAAGTGTCCACACGCTCTCTGCCCAATAACGGTGACTACTCCGATGACAATGTCATGATTTCACTTCAGTTTGCGAATGGCTCACAAGGGACGATCGACTACCTCGCCAACGGTGACCGCGCATACTCTAAAGAAAGAGTGGAGGTTTTCGGAGGGAAATCAACCGCCGTGCTCGAAGACTTTCGCTTTCTGGAACTGGTGCAACACGGCAAAAAGGCAGTCATGCGATCGCGTTTTCGCCAAGACAAAGGGCATCTCGGGGAGTGGTGGGCTTTCGTCAATGCAATCCGCTCGGGCGGGAACTCGCCAATCGCATTCGAGGAGATCATCGCGACCACCCTTGCGACTTTTGCAGCCGTTTCGTCGCGATCAACTGGCAAGGCCGTCTCCATTGACCTCGACGCATTTTTGGCCGCTGCGGCCGGTCCACACCGCTCTGATTCATGATGGCGTCATGAATCTGGCCGTTTTCTATTGATCCCCCCGGTTCAAATGGGTCTTTATACTGATCTCTGGATGCTGATCCTAGGCTTAAACATGTTTCACGCGGACGCGTCTGCTGCCATTGTGCAGGATGGCGAAGTTGTGTTTGCAATAGCCGAGGAACGACTGAACCGCGTCAAACATTTTGCAGGCTTTCCATCGCTGGCGATTGAAGCTTGTTTGCATGCCGTCGGAGCCACTATCGCCGACATCGATCATGTCGCGGTTGGCCAGGACAGTGAGGCCAATCTGTCGAAAAAAATTGCGTACACCGCCGCAAATCCGGCCAAGATCGCGAACTTGATCCGCCTCCGGCAACGCAAGCAACGCACAGGGGATGTACGTTCATTGATAGCCAAAGCATTAAACGTCGATCCCAAAACGATGCGGTTTCAGGAACATCATCTTGAGCACCATATAGCGCACATTGCCAGCGCCTACTACTGCTCTCCCTGGGAAAAGGCCGCGGGATTCAGTTACGACGGTTCTGGTGATTTTGTGTCCACAATGATGGCGCGCTGCGAAGGCATCGAGATCGAAATTCTTAAACGTGTGTTCCTTCCACATTCGCTCGGCACCTTCTACACCATGATTTGTGACTTCATCGGCTACAGCAAATACGGGGACGAAGGCAAAGTGATGGGCCTTGCCCCTTATGGCAGGGACACTTATTGTGAGCAAGTCAGCAAGATGGTCCACTTTACAAATGACGGCTTCCATCTAGATTTGAAATATTTTCAGCCGCTGGGTAGTAATCAAGGAATGGAGATTCGTGAGGATGGCACAGTCAGCCTATCGCGTCATTATTCGAATCAGTTAGTGAAGCTTCTCGGCCAGCCTCGTCAGCCCGGAACCGAAATCTCACAACGCGACATGGATTTGGCGTTTGCAATGCAGCGTCGGTTTGAAGAAGTGTGTTTCCATTTGCTCAATGTATTGCATGAACGCGTACCGGTCGACAATCTCGCAATGGCAGGTGGCTGCGCGCTGAACAGCGTAGCTAATGGAAGACTGTTTTCGAACACCCCGTTTCGGCACACATGGATTCAACCGGCAGCTGGCGACGAAGGTTTAGCGATTGGCGCCGCGCTGCACACATACCATTCGGTGCTGAAGCATCCTCGTAAATATGTAATGAAGCATCCGTATCTGGGCCCAGAGTTTTCTGACACTCAAATCGAAGTCGCTCTCGACACGGCGGGACTTCAGTATCGAAAGATGCAGCGCGACCTCCTGCTTGAATCCGTGGCTGAACAAATCAAGATGGGAAATATCGCCGGATGGTTCCAGGGTCGCATGGAGTGGGGACCGCGAGCTTTGGGAAATCGGTCTATCCTCGCACATCCTGGGCTGCCCAACATGAAAGATGTGCTTAACGCACGCGTCAAACACCGCGAGTGGTTTCGGCCTTTTGCGCCATCCATTCTGCTCGAAAATCAGACCGAATATTTTGAGCATGACCATCCCTCGCCATTTATGCTGCACGTTTACAAAATCCGTCCGGAGAAGCGCGCAGAGCTCTGTGCGGTAAATCATGTGGACGATACGGGAAGACTCCAAACCGTCAGCCGCGTTGAAAATCCGCTGTACTACGATTTGATTCGCACTTTCGCCCGCATGACCGGCACCCCGGTTCTCCTGAACACCAGCTTCAACGAGAATGAACCAATAGTCTGCAAACCCGAAGAGGCTGTCGACTGCTTCAAGAGAACTCGAATGGACGTTCTAGCGATTGGGCCGTATCTTGTCGCCAAAGAAGGGAACGAGGCCGGCGGGGCAGATGGGTAAACATGGCAGAGGAAAACGGCGCCGCTTTGTCGCATTCCGCAAAATCCCCGTATTGGCTTTCTCGTATTGCCACATTTCCGGGTCTTCGAGTTCTTCTGTGGTCTGACAATTTTCTCCATGCATCTCGAGGCTATGAGCTGTTGCGAGCCGAGATCGGTGCGAGCCCGATCGAATGGAAACATATTGCTCAATACAACCCTCACTGGCGGCGAAATGCATCTTCGTCGTTACGCCTTACTTCCAGGCTTTTTCGTGACGGCTTTCACGCTCTGGCGAAATTGGCTACAGGACATTTAGTCGGAGCGGTTCCCGGAGCCATCGTTAGCCTGAATCCGGACGAGAGGGTGTTTCGAATCTCGCACAGAATTCTCCGAGGCACCCGCCCTTTGCATATTGCAGCTACGCCGGATGGCCATCTCTACTGGGGAGAATACTTCGATAACCCCGGCCGAGATCAAGTTCACATCTACGCCTCAAACGATCGCGGGAGCACGTGGAATGTGGCATACACGTTCCCCAAAGGGGCTATCCGGCACGTTCACAACATTGTTCATGACCCCTGGCAGCTTTGTCTGTGGGTTCTCACGGGCGATAGCGGCTCCGAGTGCCGCATCTTGCGAGCCTCTCTCGACCTTACGAATGTGGAACCTGTTTTGTCTGGAAACCAACAGGTCCGTGCGGTTGCGGCGGTTCCCGCCGAAGATGGACTCTATTTCTCCTCAGATACTCCTATCGAGAAAAACTTTATTTATCGCTTGGATCGTGACGGCAACCTTTGCAAGCTTGCGGAGTTGAGCAGCTCGTCCATTTACGGATGTCGCGTGGGGAACGCGCTTTTTTTTTCAACCATGGTCGAACCGAGCCAGGTCAATTTGGATCGCACCGTCAGTGTTTACGGAAGCCTCGATCGAATTCGCTGGCTGCGTAAACTCGAATGGAAGAAAGATCGATGGCCGATGCGCTTCTTTCAATACGGCAACGCAATTCTGCCTGACGGAAAGAATACGACAGAGTTCCTGGCAGTCACGACGATCGCAGTGCATCCCGGGGATATGGAAACATCCATCTGGCGGGTGGTCACCGAGTAATTGTGAGCAACTGAGCTCAACAGCCAGCGTGCTATAGTTCCGCACGTCTCAACATTTCCGGAAATGCATGTCGATAGCTGAACGCCTGCACTACTACAACCGAATTTTCTCGGCGTATCTTACTTCAGATAATAGCCAACTCACGTTCTGGCATGACACCCCGGAAGAAAATCTTCGGGCAACCACCGATGCTCTGGGCGAGTATTACATGAGTTTTTCCCAGAAGGCGCGCTACACAGCCCATCTTGATCCTGCCGGGATTCCGATGTTGGACTATCGTGGCAAGATCGGCGTTCAATATAACCCGATAGCGATCTCGCAGTGGGGCCTGGGAAATTACAATTTGTTCCGTCAGGGTCAAAGCGGGCGGGATCGAAGTCTTAACGATCCGAACCAACATTTCAGGCGAAGATTTCTTGCCGCGAGCGATTGGCTTGTTTCTCATTTGGAGCAAAATGCCTCAGGTGTGTGGGTATGGAATCACTACTTCGATTGGGAGTATCGCGATACCCTGAAAGCTCCCTGGTACTCGGGTCTCGCCCAGGGACAGGGAATTTCTCTCCTCGCGCGTGCGCATGCTGAAACGGGCATATCTGAGTACCTTGAGTCAGCTCAACGCGCTTTCGACAGCTTTTTGAAATCCACGAGCGAAGGCGGAGTTGTTTTTCGTGACGAGCAGAATCAAAGTTGGGTAGAGGAATATATTGTTTCCCCGCCGACTCACATCCTCAACGGCTTCATATGGGCGGCTTGGGGGATCCGTGACTATTTCCTGGCGACGAAAGAGCGCAATGCCGAAGAGTTGTTCGAGCAAGTCTTCCAGACATTGCTCGCGAATCTCCACAAATACGATTTTGGCTTTTGGTCGCTTTACGAGCAATCTGGAACGCGTTTGCCCATGCTTGCTAGCCCGTTTTATCACAAGCTGCACATTGTGCAATTACGCGTAATGTACCGGCTTACGGGACACAAACTCTTCGCTGACTTCGCCGACCGATGGCAAGCGTATGCTGATCGCTGGCTCAACCGCGCCCGCGCATTGTGTTACAAGAGTCTCTTCAAGCTTTGGTATTACTGAGCGCTCATGAGAATTCTGTATGTTTCGCAATATTTCCCGCCGGAGATGGGTGCCCCTGCGGCCCGAGTTTCTGAACTCTCGCGACACTGGGTAAGTGTTGGGCATGAGGTCACGGTTTTAACTGGATTTCCCAATCATCCCACGGGGACGTTGGCGGCGGATTATCGCAAACAGTTTCGGCGCCTGGTGATGAAGGAGGAAATCGATGGAGTGAAGGTTGTTCGTACATGGTTGCTTCCCCTCCCCAATCGCAAGCCCTACGAACGAATGTTGAATTACAGTTCTTTTTGCGTTTCCGCCGCCGTTACTGGACTCTTCCTTTCTCGTCCTGACATCGTGATTGCTTCTTCGCCACAGTTGCTAGTTGGACTTTCGGGGTGGTGGCTAGCCCGCCTGAAGAACACTTCGTTCGTTTTTGAGGTTCGGGATTTGTGGCCGGAGTCGTTGGCTGCAGTTGGCGTTGGAAGTTCGACCTCGATCCTGCACCGCAGCCTCGCCAAAATTGCGAATCTCCTCTACCGAGGGTCGGACCGAATTGTGGTGGTGACGCCGGCCTTTAAGGACTATCTGGTCAAGCGCATGAACGTGGCTGCGGGCAAGGTCTTCGTTGTACAAAATGGAGTCGAAACAGATGTGTTCGATCCTGGCCGGTCGCAACTCAACCTCAAAGACGGATTGGGGTTGGAAGGCAAGTTCGTCGTCTCTTACATCGGTACCATCGGAATAGCCCATGGCTTGGAAAAAGTGCTCGATGCTGCCACGGAATTACAGTACACGCATCCTCAAATCGCATTTCTATTCGTCGGGGAAGGGGCTGACAAAGAACACATCATTTCTATTGCAGCGTCCAGGAAACTTACCAACGTTCGTTTTGTCGGCGAACAACCTCGAGAAAGAATTCCTGAGTACATCCACGCTTCGGACGTATGCCTCGTGCTGCTGAAGAAAAGCGAGATTTTTAAAACAGTGATCCCCACAAAAATGCTGGAGTTTATGTCTTGTGCGCGTCCTGTAATCCTGGGAGTCGACGGTCAGGCACGGAAAATTATCGAAGAGGCCCACGCGGGAATTTTCATCCAGCCCGAAAATGTGAACGATTTGACTGAAGCGGTCGTACGACTAGCCAGCGATCCGGAATTCCGCAATAGTCTCGGACGTAGCGGCCGCCAACATATTCTGCAACATTTTTCTCGCGCGCAGACTGCCCGAACCTACATCCAGGTATTGGGGACTCTTCTGGAGAACGAAAACTTCCCGACCTCCGTCGCGGCGTGAGAAGCCTATCTCACTGGACCGCTACGATGGTAACGGCGGTTGAAACCGACATCGCCAGATCAACAACACGCGCCATGGCAATTTTGCCAGCGCTACTTGGAACAAACAAAATATCTTCAGCTTCCAATGGCTGGTCCGGAGCTTTCGATTGCAGAATCTTCTTCAGTTGAACCGGCGTCTCGGTCATGCTGGATGAAGCCCGGTGAATAATCTTTGCGCCGTTCAACTTCGCCGTCTTGTTAGTTCCTCCGGCCAATGCAATCGCCTGAAGAACGGTTAAACGCCCGCTGTCCATAAGAAAACCGCTGGGGCGCCCAACATCTCCCACTACATAGACTATGTCTGCCTTCCGCACGATTACTGTGTCGCCCGGCCAAACCAGAACGTTGCTCTCAGGATGGTCCGACAAGTTGCGAGCTAAGGGCACGACAACTGGCTCGTCGGGATGGCTGCGGTGCGTGATACTGACGCTTCGTCCGGCTCTCTCGTTAAGTCCTCCCGCGGCCGAAATCAAATCGAAGAGCCGCTGCTGCCCCAGCATGGGATAAATTCCTGGCTTCGCAACTTCTCCCAGAACGCTGGTGTTCCCCGAAGCACGTTCATCCACGAATATGTTCACGTGGGGGTTTCTAACGAAACCACCACTGGCAAGTTTCTTCTGAATCACATCTTGCGCTTCTTCGGTGGTGAGGCCCGCGAGATGCACATAATCAATCAGCGGTAAATAAATATTACCGTTGCTGCCAATTCTCGCTTTGGTGGTAAGTTCGGGCACGTTGTAAACGCCGATATCGAGCAGGTCGCCCGGTCCGAGCAGCAATCCAGATGATGAGTTGTCTGAGGCGCTGGCGCCTACTTTCCCAGATGGACCGTAAGGACTGGCGGGAATCTGCTGAACCGGTTTCGAAACATCCTGGCCGGCGGAAGGGTGTTCCTGCGCTATGGCGTTTAGAAAAAAACCGGCTGCAAACAAAAGGAGAAAAACCTGAGCACACCTGACCGAAGTCCGCATGGAACAACCCTTCTGAGCGCTCGGTGACATGAATCACGAGAAGTTTAGCACAGGGTTTTTGGAACGAAACATTTAACGAGGGTCGGCGCGAAAAATCCACATTCGAGCACGCGCGGGGAGTAACCCGTGCGATTACCCATTTGGTTCACACCTGAAAAGTCAATCATTTTATTGGATTTAAATATTCGCAAAACGGGCGGTTTTCCACAACCAAAAATCCGGTTCGGCTGTACCATGAACCCCGGCACATCGCAATAACAAGTTTAGCTGTTCAAATAAAAATCGAAGGTGCCAGGTTCCAATTTGGGTCGCGGGAGACTCGAGTTGACATTCTTCTATCTTGGGATGTTTGGGGCATCGCTGCTGCTTTCCTTTGCCCTCACCAGGATCGTCCGCAACACGGCGGTGGCGCGCGGTTGGGTTTCAGTGCCTGCGTTGGATCGTCACCTGCACAGTTCGCCTTTGCCGCGCCTGGGCGGGGTCGCAATTTTTGCTTCTTTTTTCTCCATCATCACTGTTGCTTTTATTGCCAGCCATTATGCCCGCGGTTTGAGTCTCGGCGTTCCTTACAAGCCCCTACTCACAATTTTGATTCCAGGATTTCTGATTTTTCTGCTTGGTGTGGTGGACGATATTTATTCCGTGGGTCCCTACCTGAAGTTCACAGTTCAAGGGATCGCCGGTGCAATGGTTTATGCGGGTGGCTTGCGAATTCTCAACCTGCCGGTGCTTTTCAGACATCATCACTTTTCAAACCTCATTGGCTTTCCTCTTACTATTTTATGGATCCTTGCCATCACCAACGCTTTTAACCTGATCGATGGGATGGATGGACTTGCCGCGGGTTCGGCGCTGTTTTCGACGCTGGTGGTTTTTGTAGTCGCGCTTCTCAGTCATTCGTCCGCGGTTGCCCTGATGACCCTGGTGCTGGCTGGCGCGATTCTAGGGTTCCTCCGGTTCAACTTCAATCCAGCAACTATTTTCCTGGGAGATTGCGGAAGCCTGTTCATCGGATTCATGCTTAGCGCGCTTGCACTTTACGGAGCGGAAAAGTCGCCAACCATCATCGCAGTCGCAATCCCCGTCGTGTCGTTCGGCTTGCCAATCCTGGAGACAGCGCTCTCCATGTTGCGACGTTTTATCGGCGGCCGTCCTGTTTTCACTGCAGATCGCGAGCACATCCATCACAAACTTCTGCAGCTCGGGCTTTCGCATCGTCAGGTCGTGATCATTCTGTACGCCGTGTCGGCGCTATTCGCAATGTTGAGTTTGTTCCTCCTATGGCCAACTGGGAGCACACTTGGACTTGTACTGGCAGTGTTGGGCAGTGGCATTTGGATTGGAGTCCAACATCTGGGCTATTTGGAATTCGGTGAATTGCGACGCGTGGCTCACCGTACCATGGAGCAACGCCAGATCTTCGTCAACAATCTCGCTTTTCGGCGGGCCACCGAGGAACTGAAGGTGGCTCGCGACTTCCGCCAGCTCTGCCGAATTCTCACGGCCGCGTTCAGTTCCAACGATTTTGACGGATTCGAGCTGCGCCCGGTAATTCTTGCGAAAACTGCCGAACTACAATTGATTCAAGGCCCGGAGCCAGACGCTTGCTTCCGTTGGAAAAAGCCGAACGCGATCTTTGTCCACCGCTCCGCAGGGGCATGGAGTCTAAACCTTGATCTGGTGACCCGAAATAATTCGCACCTTGGTTCCATGACCGTATATCGTGAATATTCCGGCCGCGACCTGCAACTTGACATTAATTTACTTACCTCAGCCTTTCCGGTGGTGTTGGCAGAAGCCTTACAGCGAGTTTTCGCGCACGAAGTACCGCTCGTAGCCGTAATTGAAGACACGTCCACGCTGACCATCGCCCAAGCCGGCTAGTCCCCTCGAAAAATCGGTCGCGGATTCTACGCAATCGAGTTATCCACAGCCCGGAACCAGCGCTAATACTTTTGTGCGCTGATGATTTCCATTTATCGTCGCACTTCTTCCAGTGAATAAGGAATCCTTCAAAAATGAAAGATCGGCTCAGCGGACAACATATTCATTTTCTCTCTTTGCAAACTTCGGTGTTTTGCGTCGAATGCGAACTGATCAGCGAAAACAACACGACGCGTTGCTTCTGCTGTGGAAGCCAGGCCGTATTAAGCCTGTCGCGAGTGCTTGGAGGATCATTGCGCGGACAACAGGGCGCGCACCTGATCGAGGATGCCGAACTAGATCGCCTGGTTCGAGATTTATTGCGGACGGTCCCGGCGGATTTGGAGAATCATGCGCCAGTTTCTTTCGCTTCGCTTGCTCCATCGCGGCATCATGCCCGATCCAGACTTTCGCAATCAACGGTCCCGCAAATGAGATTTGCTCAACCGACTGTCGGCGCAGTAGGCACTGATATGATCGTGCGGAACGCCGAATTCGATTTGGAGCCCGCCATCCATGTAATTGCAGAACGGGCGCAGACCCTTACTGGCGCGACCGGCGCCGCAATCGCATTACGCCACGGAGACGAAATTGTATGCCGAGCACGCACTGGCCGCACCGCTCCTGATTTGGGGGTACGCCTGCAGACTGATTCCGGCATTTCAGCGGACTGCGTTCGGACCGGCGAGGTAATGCTCTGTAACGATGCGGAGCGGAATCCTCGCGTGAACTTGGCAAGTTGCCGCTCGCTCGGAGTGCGCTCTATCCTGGCGGCGCCACTTCGCCACTTCCGCAAGACGCTGGGTGTATTTGAGGTCCTTTCAGGCTCGCCAAACGCATTTGACAATCGCGACGTCGCAACCATGCAACTTCTGTCGAGCATGATGGTGGCAGCTTTGTCGCGGCTTTCGAGTCGCCGAGCCGAGCGGCGTTCGGCTTGAGAGGCTGGATACCAACTAGCGGAGCGGACCCGGCATTTAACTTCCTACTGGTTTTTTAACGCGAGCTGCCGCTCCGGCGGAGTCATCTGGTTCCACATGATTTCAGCATCCTTCTCCAGCCGTGTGTTCCTCGGATCTGCACGTAGCGCTCGAGCAAACCACCGATATGCCAGCGGTATGTCACGGGGCACACAGTGTCCGGTGGCATACATCGTGCCAAGAGTGCTTTCAGCCTTCGAATTGTCGTTATTAGCGGCCGCCAATAAGTTCTGGCGGGCTAGGGCGCAATTTTGCCGAACTCCATGGCCGCCATATAAATATTTCTGTCCTTCGAGATACAAGCTGTCCTCTGCTGGTTTGGGGGCAGGTGGTGAAAGCTCCGGATCATCCGAAATCCCTTCCGCGCGGTTCGTTTCGTGCGCGGTTTTTCGTGAAGGCGGCGGAGTCTCGGCGGATACCGCGTCCCCAGACTGAGTCTTGCTCCCAGAGGGAGGTTGCGTCGCAGTGGCGGCCTCATCACCCGTGGAACGCTTTCCTGTAGCTCGATTTCCCGAACTATCAAGTGCCTCCGTCTGATTGTTGGACGCTGTTGTACTGGATTTGGCGCTGTCTTCCGTCTTCGCGTTGTCATCCGTTAGCGGACGATCACCGACTCCGGTCATGGGCTTCTCTAACTTCTGCTGCTCGTTCGCCATTGGTGGCGCCACTTCGGAAGGCATCACTGGAACATCTTGTGGAGATGATGAACTCTTTGAAGCCAATGGCGCGGTTGACTGGAACAGCCACGGCGAGCCTGTCTTGCGCCAATGCAAAATCCAGGCCCCTGCGGCGATGAACAGGAGCAGCAGTGCCAAGACTGCGCGTTTTCGGCCGGGATGGGGTTCGTCCTCCAAGAGGTATTCGACGCCGCGGTCACTACTTTCTGAAAGCCCCAGGAACGACGGGCCCGTGACCGAAAGGGGGGTTCTCTGTCCGTGAGCCGGCTCTGCCCCATAAAATTCGTTCCTTAACTCTGACGAATAGGAGCTGGCTGGGGGGATAGCCGGACGCTCCGGTTGAAACTTCTGCACAGCGGTCAATTGGGCGAGCAGGGGCTCGACTGGCATGGGTTCCGATGGAATCCGGGGCTCTGTCACTTGGGCCGTCAGGTCATTGGTTTGCGCCCTTGCATTTGCTTCCCGATCCTCGGCCTGGAGCGGCCGTAGTGCTGCTCCGCACATTCCACAAAAACGGAATTGGGGATCGTTCTCGTAGCCGCAGCGAGTACAGCGGACATCTCTCGAATCCAGCATGGTGTATCGGGTATTTGATGTCATATTCATGACTCCCGTTTGAAGAGAGGCGGTCCTCCTCGGCTTTACACTCTCCCAACCAACGTGTTAACCTCAATGACGTTACAATCGAAAATCGAAAATTAGACAGGAGCGCATTAGGTTAGTGCTAGCCAGAGAGCAAAAGCAATCACTTATTGACCAGTACGCCACGCATCCCACGGATACGGGCAGCCCTGAAGTTCAAATCGCTCTGTTGAGCGAACGTATTGGCCACTTGACGGAGCATTTCAAAGCTCACCAGAAGGATCACGGCTCGCGCCGGGGTCTTCTCATGCTGGTCAGCAAGCGGCGTCGCTTGCTCGATTATCTCAAGACATACGATTCCGGCCGCTATAAAACCGTTGTCCAGAAACTCGGCCTACGCAAGTAGTCGGCAAGTAACTTTCTGGTGGATTAGGCGGTTGCCGCAAGGCAATCGGAGCTACTCCGTCATCGTGCCCAATGAGGAATCGCCGCTCTTTACTACCAGGCATTTTGCATCTGGTATTTGCTCCACAAACCGCTTACCGGACCAGCACCCATGTGCCCTCCTGCCCAGAAGGATAATAAGAGATGAAACAAGAAGTATCTGTTGAACTTGCCGGCGGAAGACGCCTGTCATTCGAAACTGGAAAATTAGCCAAACAAGCCCACGGATCAGTGGTCGTTCGCACAGGAGACAACGTCGTCCTGGCCACCGCAGTGGCTAATCCTGACCCCCGGGAAGGAATCGATTTCTTCCCCTTAACCGTCGACTATCGTGAATACACATACGCTGGAGGCCGCATTCCCGGCGGCTTCATCAAGCGCGAAGGACGTCCCAGCGAGCGCGAAATCCTGACTAGCCGAATGATCGACCGGCCCATCCGGCCGCTGTTTCCTGACGGCTTCAAGTGTGAAACCCAGGTCATAGCTTTTGTTCTCTCCGCCGATACCGAAAATGATCCCGACGTGGCTGGAATCAATGGCGCGTCCGCTGCCCTCACAATTTCCGACATACCGTTCAATGGCCCAATCGGCGCGGTACGCGTCGGACTGGTGAATGGAGCATTCGTCGTCAATCCCACCTACAGCGAAATGCGCGACAGCTTGCTGAACATTATGGTCGTCGGCACCGCTGAAGGCATTGTGATGATCGAGTCCGGCGCCAAGGAGGTAAAGGAAGAGACGGTCGTCGATGCAATCGAATTCGCCCACGCCGAGATCAAGAAGATTTGTGCTTCCATCAATGAGCTGAAACAGAAGGTTGGGAAGCAAAAACGCGCTGTCACGCCGGCCGAATTCGATCAAGGCTATTACGACAGCCTGAAGAAGAAGATCGGCGCTGACCTGACAGACCGCCTCGACACGGAGAAACATCCCAAGGCTGAGAGTTATACGCTGATTAAGGATCTCAAAAAGGAGCTGATATCAGCGCTGCCGGAGGACGATGAAGAAGGCCGCGCAAAGTTGAAGACTTACTACGAGACCCTGCGGGAGCGCATCTTCCGCGAGCAGGTCATCAACGACAAGCGGCGTCCCGATGGACGTGCGTTCGATCAGATCCGCGAAATATGGTGCGAGGTTGGAGTTCTGCCCCGAACTCACGGCTCTGCAATCTTTACCCGCGGCGAAACTCAGGCTCTGGTAACCACCACGCTCGGCACCAGCGATGATATGCAGCGCCTGGAGGTTTTCGAGGGCGAAGCCAAGAAGCGGTTCATGCTTCACTATAATTTCCCGCCGTTTTCGGTGGGAGAGGTTGCTTTTCTGCGAGGTGCTGGACGTCGAGAAATAGGACACGGAGCGCTTGCTGAACGTGCACTTTCAGCGGCACTACCTACCGAAGAGAACTGGCCGTATGCGATGCGCGTGGTTTCCGACATTTTGGAATCGAACGGCTCGTCTTCGATGGCAAGCGTCTGCGGTGCGTCGTTATCCTTGATGGATGCCGGTGTTCCGTTGAAATCTCCAGTGGCGGGAGTCGCGATGGGATTGGTCAAGGAAGGCGAAAACTACGCCATACTTACCGACATCGCCGGTGCCGAAGATCATTACGGAGACATGGATTTCAAAGTTGCCGGAACCAAAGACGGGATCACCGCCCTTCAGATGGACATCAAGGTCGGCGGCATCACGGCTCAGATCATGCGCGAAGCCCTGTCGCAGGCACAGCGCGGACGCTTGTTCATCCTGGACAAAATGAACGAGGCGCTCGCCGGTCATCGCGAGAAAGTTTCGACATTTGCGCCGCGTATTTACACGTTGCAAATTCCGGTCGATAAGATTCGCGACGTGATTGGGCCCGGCGGCAAGATGATTCGCAGCATTATCGAGCAGACCGGCGTGAAGATCGACGTCGAAGATTCCGGCAAAGTGAATGTCGCTTCGAACGATGAGGCTTCCGCCAACAAGGCGTTGCAAATTATTCGCGATCTCACGGCAACGGCGGAGATCGGTAAGACTTATCTGGGTACGGTATCGCGGCTAGCCGACTTTGGCGCGTTTGTCGAAATCCTGCCCGGCACCGACGGTCTGCTCCACATCAGCGAAGTTGCCGAGCATCGCATCAAAGACGTTCGAGATGAATTAAAAGAAGGCGATCAAGTCTTGGTCAAGGTGCTCGCGGTCGAAGGAAATCGCATTCGCTTATCTCGCAAAGCCATCCTAAAGGAACAGCGCGCGAAGATGGGCGGAGGTGAACTCCCAACCGAAGGCGGGTCTGAGCCGACAAACGGTGATGCTCCCGCTCCGGCCTTGACCATCGAAGGCGGCGGCGATTTTGCCGACGACGAGCCAAATTTCAATCGTGACGCCGCTCCTCGGAGCGTTGTAGGCAGCACCAGCGGAGCCCCTGGGGGAGACCGCGACCGAGGCGGTGATCGCGGACGTGGCGGTCGTCCAGGAGGCGGCGGACGAGGCCGTGGTCGTGGTCCGGGACGCGGAGGTCACGGTGGCGGCCGCGGAGGTTCAGGCGGCGGTCACGGCGGTCCGAGGCATTAGTAATCCGGCACTACGTGCACAATTTCAAGAGTCCGCGATGGTAATCGCGGACTCTTTTGTGCGCAATTCGATGAAAAAAGTTACTCGGAACCCTTCCGTGTGGCCTGATGGGCTTTGAGCCAGTCATTTGCCTGCAGTTGTACGGCCGCGATCTGGCTATGCGGCATTCGTGAGGCAAGCGCCGCGACGCGATATTTGCTGGCTTCGTCCCCGCCAGCCGCCGCAATTATTGACCAGAAATAAGCCTGGCTGAGATCCTGGGGTATGCCTCTCCCCGCAAAATAATACGCGCCGAGCGTTGCCTGGGCGATGAGGTGTCCTTGTTCAGCCGCCAGCGTAAACCATCGTACAGATTCAGAGTAATCCTGCTTAACGTCTTCGCCCGTAGCGTAGCGGGCACCCAAGTCGAATTGGGCGTTGGGATCACCATCATTCGCTAATTTGAGCAACGTGTCGAAGTCCGTAGCCGCGGGAACTGGCGCCGGAATCTTCTTTGGTGAATTGTCCCTGGCGTCAGAGTGTACACGGCTCGGGTTCTTGAAGAAATTCGGATTTCTCATTCTGGCAACAATCAATAAAATCAAAACTGCGATCAGAATGAGCGAGACGAGCAACACCCTTCGAAACCGCGAGGGCGAAGCATCGGATTCCAGCGGTTGACCGTTTTCGACTACGCTTTCAACACCTATCCCCTGCCGCTCCAGAACTCGCCGCGCTTCGCTCACCGTCAGATCAGCCGAATGTGCCGAATCCACTGGAACCGTCTTTCTCGGACCCACTCCCGAATCGACGGATGACGGCATCATCTCCGCCAGTCGCTCCAGAATCTTCTGATCGTTCGGACCAAAGGAATGCGGACAGGGTGAAAACACTTCCAGGAGTCCGACAACCACTTCATCTTGCCGAATGGGGGCCGCGATCATGGAGCGAATGCCAAGCAGGCGAGAGCCTTCTTGATCGACGCGCGGATCAATTTCAGCATCGTCACAACGCAGCACTTTGCCACTGCGAACACACTCGCCGGAGAAGCCGGAACCAACCTGTAAGCGAGCCCCCAGCCCGGGGGCATCTGAACCAGCTCTCGCTATGCACACCATATCGCCAGAGCCGGGTTCCTTTGTAACAGCTAAAGCTGCCCCGGTCGCATGGGTAAGCGAAAGGGCGCGCTCAGCCAGGAGTTGCAACGCCTTTTCAATGTCCTCCCCCGTGGCCTCCACTTCCCGCTTGACTGCGACCAGCGCGCTCAGGAGTGCGGAATAGTCCACAGCAGCCGGGAGTTCTACCTGCTGGGTCGAAGCCGCAATCGCTGCCCTTCTCTGCTCTGGTGATTCCCTGACAGACGCCCGTACGGGCGGTGGGCGCAGTGCGTTTGCCCCTCGAGACGAAGGTGGGTCGTTCGCGGGGGAAGGACTCCTTGGTTTATCAACGCCGGGGGCAACCGCGTTGGCAAGAAGCCACTGTTTGAGTTGTTGGCGGGATTTTTCCGAAATCTCCGGAAACTGAATGCCATGACGCCCTCGCTGATTAGACCAGATCACCTTACCGGTGGTAGAGACGAAAGCCTTGGTCTCCATCAAGTCGAGAGATATCGTCAGCGTGGATTCCGGTTTAAGCGGTGACGAGGCTTGAATACACACTCCGTCTTCACTGATATCAACGATCTCGTTGAGGTCTAGTGCCATGCCAGCTGAGATGCCGTCGAGACTGGCATATGCAGGCAGATGGACCTTCTGCCGCACTCTCCTGCGACGATTATTGATCGCGGGGTAGGGATTCCGGCCGCTCTCAACCGGCTCGCTTCCGGGGCTCAGCATGGCACCATAGCTTATCTTACTCGCTCAACTTATAGCAGTCCCGGAAGGGCATTCAGCACGGATTCCTTGGACCTTTACGAGTGAAAACGAGAAATCGAAACAGATTTGAACTTTTGCACAATGCTGGCTGGATTAGCGATTTGTATCACGGGAATCGGATACGGGCAACCACGACTTAATCCATGAACACTACCGACTGCAATCCGGAGATTTCAAAACGCTTGCGGCAGCGCACATTTTTGCAGGCCATCATATCGTCTTTGCGGAGCATGTAAGACTTGGCCTTGGCGAAGCGGGCGCGATCCCTTTCATCCGCGCGTCCCGGAAGCTGTCTCTTTTTGGTGCGTACAACCCATGTGACCTCGTAAGTGTCAGATTGATGGCAACTGGGACAGTTCAGATTCGCCGGTTTTTTTTCCTGCCGTTCATCAAAAAATTCGCGTTCTTCCATAATGTGAAGTCCTTAACCAGCATTCTTACCGCACAACTATCGCAGCATGGTCATTAGAAATGACCAGCAACTTAACCTGCGGACATAGTGACACACCGATTGCAAGACCGTAAAGTAGTTAGAAGATATTGACATGGCTTTTGCTTTTATTTGCGAGGGGGTTCGCACTCCCATCGGGCGCTACGCGGGCGCCTTGGCTCAGGTTCGCACCGACGATCTCGCGGCACACCCCTTGACCGCATTGCGTCACAAGTTTGAAAAGGGCGATTGGGAAACTGTCGAGGAAGTCATCCTCGGATGCGTCAATCAAGCCGGAGAAGATAACCGCAACGTGGCCCGCATGGCATCGCTGATCGCCGGCATTCCTCACACTGTCCCTGCGGTAACGGTGAATCGGCTGTGCGCGTCCGGTATGGAGGCAGTCGTAGTCGCTGCTTCGGCCATCGCTGCTGGTGAGTTCAATTTGGCAATTGCCGGCGGGGTCGAGAGCATGAGTCGTTCGCCCTTTGTCATGCCGAAGGCGACCTCCGCATTTTCGCGCGGTGCGGAAGTCTACGACACTACCCTGGGGTGGAGATTTATCAATCCTATTATCCACGAGCGCTATGGCACCGATTCCATGGGGCAGACCGCCGAAAACGTCGCCGAAGCGTACAAGATAGATCGCTGTTCTCAGGATAAGTATGCTTTGCGGTCACAACAACGTGCCGCGGCGGCGCAAAGAGCGGGAATCTTTGCCCAAGAGATAGCGCCAGTAAAAATTCCCGGACCAAAGGGCGCGGATAAGATCGTAACCGAGGATGAATTCCTCCGTCCCGATACTTCGCTGGAAGCGCTCTCAAAACTATCTACTCCCTTTCGGGAGCACGGAACCGTCACGGCTGGCAATTCATCCGGAATAAATGATGGAGCGTGCGCCATGTTCGTAGCTTCTGAAGACGCCGCCGCACGATTCGGATTGAAACCACTGGCGCGAGTTGTAGGGACTGCCGCCGCCGGAGTCGAACCAAGGCTTATGGGCATCGGGCCGATCCGGGCGATGAAGAAGTTGCTGGCGCGAATGAAGCTCTCGATCAAAGACATCGATTTGCTCGAACTGAACGAGGCTTTTGCCGCTCAGGTGTTGGCCGTGACTCGTACCTTCGACTTGCGCGATGATAGTGAGAAAGTAAATCCAAATGGCGGGGCAATCGCTTTGGGGCATCCGCTGGGGATGAGCGGCGCACGCCTGGTTCTGACCGCGTCCCGGCAACTGCAGCGCATACAAGGACGTTATGCCATGGCTTCAATGTGCGTCGGCGTGGGCCAAGGAATGGCGATTCTTCTGGAACGTGTCTGAAACCGCTATCGGAACGCTCGGGAAAATAGGGTAATATATTCCGACGGCGATGGAGTTCGCCATAACCGCCGGTCATCGCGACCGGCTGATAACTCCTGCAAAACTTTTTGTGGGGAGAATTCCATCGTGGCGCTTCTGCGATTAGGCGACCTGCCGTTTAAAGATTTCCTGGTCATATCCCTGGGCGCGATCTTCGGAGCGAACGCCCGTTATTTCCTCAGCCGATACGCTGCGAAGATTCTCGGCCCAGTCTTCCCATATGGCACACTGATCATCAATCTGTTGGGTAGTTTTGTGGTGGGACTGTTTGTAATCTGGACCACGGAACGCGTACTGATTAACCCAAGGTGGCGCCTGTTGGTCGTCGTCGGATTCTGCGGTGCATTCACAACCTTCTCCAGCTACGCTTTCGAAACCATGGCCTACTTCGAGCAAGGGCAGTGGCAGATGATGATTACCAACGTTCTCAGCAACAACATTTTGTGTCTCATGGCGGTACTTGCAGGAATGGCCCTAGCGAGAGTGCTGTAGAATTCCAGACGCGATGGCAGTTCAAGTCACGATTTATCTGACCGAAGGTGACAAATGGCAGAATCGGCCTCTGCACATGGAGATCCTCAATTATTTGCGCGAAGAGAATGTCTTCGCGGCCACCGCTATCCATGCCGTAGGCGGATTTCTGGGACGACAGCGGGTCAAGACTAGCCACCTCGTCGACGCAGGCGGCAAGCTGCCACTGATGATTATTTTTGTGGACACCGATGAGCACGTAAGCCGCGTTCTGCCCAAGCTAAAAGAAATGGCCTCCCACCGCATGATTGTCCGCGAGAATGTTGTCATCGAACAAGGCAGTCTTGACTGAGATGTCCCCTCCGCCGCTTGATATTCTCGCCCTTGCCGCTCACCGTGATGATGTTGAGCAAACATGCGGCGGTACCCTGCTCAAAATGGCGCAAAAGGGCTACCGCACAGGGATTCTCGATCTAACTCAAGGAGAAATGGGGACGCGAGGCAGCTCAGAGGATCGAGCGAAAGAAGCTGCCGACGCCGCCAAAATATTGACTGTCTTCTGGCGCGAAGCGCTCGACATTCCCGATGGGCGGGTCGAAAACACCTGGGAAAACAGGCTCAAAGTTGCGCGCGTGATTCGGGATAAGCGGCCGAGAGTGCTGATACTTCCTTACTGGCAGGGACGCCATCCCGATCACTACACAGCGTCAATTCTGGGATATGAGGCAAGTTTTCTTGCCGGACTACAAAAGTTATCGATCAGCCGAGACCGTGTGGCGCGAGGGCCCTCGCCGGCGAGCGTAGCCATCGACGAACTGCCCCCACATCGCCCATTCAAGATTATTTATGCCACACTCTATTACGATGTGAGGCCAACCTTTGTCGTGGACATCACCGAGCAATTCGAAGCGCGCTTGTCGTCGTTACTGGCGTACAAGACTCAGTTCAGCGATCAAGAAGCTGGAAAGGATTTTTTTCCGGCGCAGGGAGAAATCCGTGCCCGTGTTGAATCCATGGCAAGGTTTTATGGGATGCTGGGTGGAGTTACCTACGCCGAGCCATTCCTTCAGAAAGAAGTCGGATTGGTCGAGGACTTGACGCTGATTCCAGTGAAGTCTATCTAAGATCGCGTAGGGACAGCCGCCCTCGGCTGTCCATGTTTGTGAAGCAAAAAAGATCGTTTCAAAGACTGTCGGAACATTTCGTTCTGACTACTGTCGAGGTTCGCTCGACTGGACGCCGGGGCGGCTGTCCCTGCGTTTCTATGCCGCTGCCCCTTTACCGAATGAGTCCGCCGCTTCTTTCTCGTTTGGAAAGACTTCGAAAATCGTTACCAGCTTTGTGACTTGCAGGAGATCGCCAACTCTCTGCGTTAGGTTCGCCAGCTTGAGCGCGCCGCCTCCATTTCTCGCGGTAGTGTAAAGGGCAACCAGCGTTCCAAGGCCTCCGCTATCAATGTATGTGACGCCCGACAAATTCAGAACCGTGCGCTTGCTGTTCGACAGCAATTTCTTGACAACGTCGCGGAGCACGGCAGATTCCTCGCCGAATACGATACGGCCAACACAATCCACAACTAGAACATCTTCGTTCAGGGTTCTGGTACTCAGTCTCAGTTGCATGGGGACTCCTTCAGCAGTCCAGCAGCTCAATTAAACAGACTATCTTTTGAATATGCACTTCGCAAGACCATTCAACGGTTTTTTAGTATAAATCGCGGACTTTGGCTGGAAATGCCCGATGGCTGGCACTAAAACGGCCTCCAGCCTGCTCCCCGAGCCGTTTTTGCGGGTCCGCGGTATCACGTATAATCAGGCAATCTCCTCCAAATGAGCTATCAGGTTCTCGCCAGAAAATACCGTCCCCAGAAATTCTCCGAAGTGATCGGGCAGGAGCACGTAACCCGCACCCTGAAGAGTGCTATCGCGCAGGGACGCACTGCCCACGGGTACATTTTCAGCGGCCACCGCGGGATCGGGAAGACCACAGTGGCCCGCATTCTGGCAATGGCGCTCAACTGCCGCTCGTCGGACAAGCCGGTCGAAGAGCCTTGCGGAGTTTGCGCGTCATGCACTGAGATTCGAGCCGGAAATTCCGTGGACGTGATCGAAATCGACGCGGCAACCAATCGCGGAATTGACGAAATTCGCGAACTCCGCGAAGGAACGCGTTACCGTCCAGCTCGTGACCGCTTCAAGATTGTTATTCTTGATGAAGCTCACCAGATTACCGACGCCGCTTTCAATGCCCTGCTGAAGACGTTGGAAGAACCTCCCGATCACATGGTTTTCATGCTGGCGACCACGCAGCCGGAAGACATTCCTCAGACGATTCGGTCGCGCTGTCAAAATTTTAGCTTTCGTGCCGTGCGCTTCGAAGAAATTATGAATCAGCTCAGGGATCTTTCCGCTCGAGAGAACATCTCCGCTGACGAAGACGCGTTGGCGATGCTGGCGGAGGCCGGGGATGGCTCCATGCGTGATGCGCTTTCGATTCTGGACCAGGCAATAGCTTCGGCAGACGGACGGCTTACCGCAGAATCCATCCGGCAACTTGTGGGGGCGGCGCCTTCCGGAGCAATGGAAGAAGTGATGCAGGGAGTCTCACAAGAGTCGAGCGATCGAGTTCTGCGGCTCGTGGACAAACTGATCGGCGAGGGCCAGAATCCGACGCATTTCGCCCGGCAGTTAGTCCGATTCATCCGCAACACTATCGTGGCGAAGGTTGCCGGGGCCGATTCGCCACTGCTGCAAATTTCGGGCGACGAACGCCAACGGGTTGCCCGAATCGCGGACCTGTTTGGCGAGGACGATCTCTCCCGCCATTTGCAGATCATGCTTCGCACTCACAGCGAGCTTGGATACCGCCAGGAACAACGGTTCCATCTTGAACTCGGACTGCTGAAAATGGTCCATGCGCAGCGGTTGTTGCCAATTGAGCAATTATTGAGTGATGCATCTAGCACCCTGGCTAGTGCTCCCCGCGCACCAGGAAAACCGTCAATCGTTCCCGAGGTTCGCAAGCCGGATACTTCCTCGGCGGCGCGGAGCAACTTCGTTTCTCCCTTCGCGGCGGATTCGGCACGCAAAGGAGGATCGAAGCCGCAGCTGTCAACTGAGCCGGTCTTCGAGAGTCCTCGAATCGTGAGCGCCGGAGTTGGGTCAGCTCCGGTAGTCATGGGAGCGGCAGTAACTGTGGAAGCACGCGAACCCATTCATGCGGTGGTTAGAGAGCCTCATCAAGGTGTAGCTGAACCAGCTCCAGTGCTGACTGAGAACGGTTCAAGTATTGAAGCGGAAAATAGTGATTCCCCGGACCGAACGCGAACTGCGGTGCTTGACGCGTTGTCTGCCGCTGGACATCGGATGCTTGTGTCGATGCTGGACATCGGCGAATGGAAACTGGATGGGAATGAGTTAGTAATCACAGTGCCGTCTTCAGGCGCTGTAATCGACATGTCGTTTGGTGCGGACGCTAGGAAACTTGCAACAGCAACCGCGAGCAATGTGCTGGGACGGCCGGCAAAGCTGAAAGTTATTTCGGGATCTCCCCAAGTGGAGTCGAGGCCTTCTTCGTCCAATGGCGGAGGGCGAAGCCGCGCCGATAAGGACCCGGTTGTTCAACGCATGAAAGAAAAGTTCGGGGCCGAGATCAGGACAATTATTGACTACCGGGAAAAGAGATAGAGATCGGTTTGCATCGTGAGGGCCCGACTGAAAGCCGGGATCTCCCGGTTGCAACGAGTCTGCAGAGTTCCCCGAATCGTTCAGAAGGGACGAAAATGAGCGGCTTTAACATGCAAGAGTTGATGTCTCAGGCAAAACAGCAGTATGAGGTTTTGCAAAAGAAAATGCAGGAAACCGTGGTCGAAAGCTCCTCTGGCGGCGGCAGTGTGACGGTAAAAATGGATGGCAGAAAGCAAGTGTTAAGTCTGAAGATAGACCCCGAGGCCGTGAAGTCCGATGATTTGGAAATGCTCCAGGACCTGATCACCGCTGCCATCAATGGCGCGAGCAGAAAAGTGGATGAGGCAATGCAATCCACAATGGGGGGCATGCTCGGAGGGTTGAGCGGGATGTTATAAGTCTCCGGATTGTCGAAATGACGTATTCTAGGATTGACGCACTAAAATCGCTTCGGCCGTAAGAAGTTTCCTTAATTTACTCAATTACCTAATTACCAACTTACCCCATGTCAAAATTTGCTGAACCGATGGCACGGCTGATCGATGAACTGAAAAAACTGCCGGGCATCGGCAGCAAGACGGCGCAGCGACTCGCCTTCCACATTTTGCGCTCAAACGATGAAGATGCCGAAGCCTTAGCCCTGGCAGTACGCGATGTAAAGGCGAATCTTCATCTCTGCTCGATTTGTAACAACATCACCGATGTCGACCCATGTGTTTACTGCAGCAGCGCAACTCGCAACCAGCGCGTGGTATGCGTCGTGGAAGAGCCCACGAACATCGCGTCGATAGAAAAAACCAAACATTTCAACGGCGTTTATCACGTGCTGCATGGCTTGATTTCTCCCCTGCATGGAGTGGGTCCTGAGCAACTGAGAATCTCAAACCTGATGCGCCGGGTGAACGACGAACAGGTCGACGAAGTGATCATTGCCACCAATCCCACCATCGAAGGCGAAGCGACTGCTACTTATCTTTCCGGACAACTCAGGCGTACGGGGCTAAAAGTGACTCGCATTGCAATGGGCATTCCAGTGGGCAGCGATATCGAATACGCGGATGAAATCACGATGCTGAAGGCCATGGAAGGCCGCCGCGAACTCTGAGCCGATTGCGATTGGACACTGAAGCCCTCGTACCGCGGCGACAAAATCCTTGTTCAAACTTCCTCTCCCCTTTGTACTCCCGTAATATGGCTTGCCTGGTCGTCCTTTACTAAGATCGGTTTTGTGGCACCGTAGCTTGGTACAGCAGGTATGCCCTCCTCAGAAAATAGACGCCGTTGGCAGCGATTCCAAGTCGACTTACCCGTAGGAGTAACCGTATGCCGCGGATCGGAAATGGTAGTTCCGGGGCTCGGACTCGAGATGAGCAAAGGTGGCATGTCTCTGTGCGCGGGAGTTCATCTCAATCCCGGAGACTTGACCGAAGTCGAATTCCAGACATTGGGCAGGACTCGAGTCACCGCGATCGTTCGCAGCCGTACAGGGTATTGTTTCGGATTGGAATTTCTAACAGAGCTGCCCAATTAGATTGCGCTTTTTGCAAATGTGTCGCGCATCTTCAGACAGCCTCTCAAATCAGCCCTCCTCATCAGACACACACAGGCTATTGGGCTGTCTCGGTAAACGTGGCCACGGGATGTCCCAGCCCATAAGGACCCTCAGCTGTCACGTGAACTATGCCAGGAGAGCTGGGCAGTGTAAGCACAACACCTGCATTCCCAGAAGAATCCGTCGTCACCATCCGGCTCGACAGACTGCCGGAATCGGCGGTGAAGAATACCGTGGCTCCCGTGGAGGTGCCGCCAGATTGACCGGGGCTGAGCGCGACCGACAAATTCAGTGTGCTGCCTTTTGCTCCCGTCTGGTTATCGCCGGTCTTTGCCAGAGTCGCCGCCGGTTTTCCGACGATGATCCATCCACCTTGATTTTGAATGACCGCCTGGCTGTCTGTACCAGCTACGGTGTAGTGATAGAAGCCCGGAGCAGTGCCGCTGGCAGAGGCTACCGTGATCGTCCCAGTCTGGCTCGTGGTCAGGTTCGCCTGAGTTAAGGTCATCGTGATGCCGCTGTCTGCCTGGACGGAGGTCAGCAAGACAGTCCCTGACCCAGTAGTAATCTTCGGTTGAAGTATCGCGGTACCACCGGACGGAACCATGATTGCGTCTGGATTTAGGTCCCACTCCGCCCCTGGAATCTTCGCCGAGCTGCCGGTGATGACCAGCAGCGTGGCCGTATACGGTGCGAAATTCAGGCCGGAAGGAGGCCACGGCCGCGGCGATGAGGCAATGATGCTGTTCGGGGACGACTGAGACACTGTGTACGCCGTTACGCTAGCAGGCACGAAACCATTGAAGGTGAATTGCGTTTGCGCAGCGTTCTGTGGATCTTTGTTTAGCACCATCAAGGTCATAGTCGTCCCTGCAGAATTTACAGCAGCATAGCTGCTGAATAGATTGGGACTGGCATCATTGGTATCCGAAACTGAAATCGGGGCAAACGAATGGTGGTTGCCGTCGTAATTTCGATAAAGCTTGAGAATCTGATAATTGGGATTCGCAGGATCAGGTGCCGTCCAGCGCGTTGACAGATCAACACGCTCGCGTCCGAGAATACCGTAAGCATCCGCATCCCCCAAAGCTGTTGAGAAATCCGCCGCCCCGGCAATCTCAGCGCTCCATTCGGTGATGCTGAATTGCGTTCCGGGATAGATCGTATTTAGCAGGGCACGCATCCTCGGAATTCGGAAGGGCTTGGAATCCATTGGCTCAATACTGAATCCCCCATTGGCTATATACGAAGCTTCGCTGGTGTAGGTCGGATCCCACCAGTCGCGGTAAACTCTCACTGCCAGCGCCTGTTTTTGCCCCAGAGTGAAGTTTGTCGTATCGGGTCCGTCGGGGTAGGCGTGAATATCGAATATGTCGAGCGACCTTGTCCCCGCCACCGAGTCCGACCACGCAACTTCATTAAGCCACCAAGGCAGAAAGTCGACGCCGCCGTGGGTTGTTGTATCGCTGCTGCCGGTGGAAGACCTCCAATAGAAATACCAGCAGCAGCTCACAGGACCCAGTCGTATCGCCGCCGAGTCCCACCCTTTGAGGGCGCGAGCCTCGCCCAAATAAGTGTCGCGCAGCTCGTTGTAAGTCGCCGGATTGGGATGAACATCGCGATGCGTGCCACTCCAGATGTCAATCTCGTTGTCCATGTTATAGAAATGCGGAGCGGTGCCGAAGGCTGTTGCCAGCGCCGCGACCCATTGGTTCCGGTAGACGCTCCCTGCGGGATCGCCGGCCTGCTGCGGTCCGTCCAGCAAAGGAACATCCGCGTCATGCGGATCGTTTCCAGTGACATTTGTGTTGCAATCCGGCTTCACTCCATTGCCGTGATCTGAATTAAAGGGATCAACCTTGCACTGTGCTCCATACTTAGCAACAGAAAAGCTATAGCCGGTGGCATCTTTCGCGACCCAGGGCAGCATTCCGACGGTCATAAGCGGGGAACCCCCGGCCGCTGCGACGTTGGTCACAAATTGTGTCGAATCCTGATAGAGGGGAGCATTACCCATGGGGCGGTTTATAAAATAGTAGTCCGCGGCAGCATTGGTATCAAAATTGACCCAGTTGTAGCGAGTGCTAGCGTTGCCTCCCCAACGCACCGTGGTCAAGCCGCTGTTGGTGATGGTTGGGGCATCCTTGGGAAACGCTCCGCCGTAAACATAAGGGCTGATTGGATGGCGGTTGGTTAACACGTCGACGGTCACATGAACCGAGGCTGATGGTCCCGCCGGCGTAGCTGAGATTTCGCTCGAGTTTGCGCTTTCGCCGTATGAATTTACGGCCGAGACAACATAATAGTAGGCAGTACCATTGGTCAGACCCGTGTCGGTGTCGCTGTTCGTGGTCGGTGCAGCAACTTGTGTATAAGGCCCGCCAGCGACCGTGCCGCGTTTCACGTGGTAACTGGTGGCTCCGCCGCTCGCATTCCAGGTAAGGGTTATTTGTTGGTTGCCAGCAACCGCCGCCAATCCCGTTGGGGCCGCTGGTGCCGTTCCACCCCCGCCACCACCGGACGAGTTGTAGCTCCCTCCACCGCAGGAGACAAAAAACAGTGCCAGTAAGCTGACTAACACACTCGTTCGGGTCCGGGAAATCATGCTCGGGAAATCCTCCTGCGGTCTACTCTATCGCGCTGTTGTCCGCTCGATGCCGCCCAAGAGTGTACCCGAATTATCGGCCCACCGACTGTGGGGTTTTGACCAAATGCATGGGAGAGATAAGACTTCGGGTACCGTCACTGAGGATAGAGTCGGTCGATTTTTGCCGCCATTATGAAGTCGCTCTCGGTGAGTCCCTCGACTTTGTGCGTCCAGAGTGTGATCTCGGCTTTGCCCCAAGCCAGCAGAATATCGGGATGATGTCCCTGTTCCTCGGCGACCGCTCCGACCCGATTCACGAAGTCCAGAGCCTGCTTGAAATCAGGAAAAGTAAACGCGCGAACAATATGGTGCTCATTGACCACTTTCCAATGCGCCCACTGCGGAACTTGTTTGTGAATCTCGGCTAGTTCTTTTCCGCTGAGAGGTGGAACTCCACCTCGACACGGAACACAGGTTTTAGCTGCCAGTTCGGACATTTAAGGTTCCTTAGAGATATATTACAGCTATGCGGAGCTTCACTGCATGGTGACGACTTTTACGCGAAGGCCCAAGCAGCGGCCGCTTCTATTTTCCATCAAGACGTGGCAAGTCTGTGAACATCTTCGTGAAGGAAAGCGCGGCAACTGGTTGAATGCAATCGTTTCCACGAATTGGGTTCCGAAATATGTTTGAGCACTATGCAAATTGTCACTGATGATGACAAATCTTCACAAGAATGTTGCGATTCCCGATTGACTTGCACTTCGACTCTTCTTAGGCTGATTGACAGTTCCCTACAGGGGACGAGAAAGGAACATTATGCCGTTGCAATCTCAAGAGCAACCAACTCTGAATGTAAAACTCGTCCACTTCACCAAACAAAGCTCACCCGATGAGCCGGTACAGGTTGCATTCTCTGTCACGGATGATCAAGGGAAGGAAGAGATCATCACCGGCGAGGTCCCCTACAGCTATGACCTTTTTCATTTGTTCCAGGAAAACGGCTGGCTGAACGTGCGTCGCGGAGTGTCCTCGATACGCGAGACCCGCTCTCAACGCAAAATAATGTCAGCCTAAACCCAGCCGCAAGAATTCTCATGAGCTGAATGCAGGCGCCGGGGCGGGTGTTACGCTTCGGCGCCCATAACAAAAACTCCCCGCCCAGCAGTGATCTCTTCAGTAAGTCGACTGTGTCCCGCTCATCAACTTCAGATTTTCCGCCTTCCATCGCATCGCATCGTAAATACGTCTGCGTCCACTGGGATGATCGAAGAATATCCATTCCTCCACTGGCCCGGGACTCATCTTCCGATATTCTCCAAGATGAATAGCGCCCTGAGCGAATCCGTCGGGCTGCCGGCTGGCGTTCAAGCCGTACATGTCCGCCTCATGCTCCTGCATGCGTGTAAAAGTGTTCTGAATTGGAGTGAGAACAAAAAAGAAAATCGAGCCCAGCAGCACCACCAACGGAAGTACAGCCGGGTCGCCGATATCGCGGACCTGCCACTTCTCTCCCCATCGCACGAGAGACCAATCCAGGGACCAATGTAAAAATGCGAATCCTGCCACGATCATCACCAAGAAAAAGAACATGGACATGTAAACATGGTCGAGCACGTAGTGGCCCATCTCATGCCCCATCACAGCTTGAATCTCTTCCGGGGATCCGCGCCGCAACAGGTTGTCATTGAGCGTGATTCGCATGGTATGCCCGAATCCACTCACGTTCGCGCTCATCCGCGTTGTTTGCTTTGACGCGTCGATCTCGTAGACGTCGTGCACCGGAATCCCATTGGCTCGGGCCATGCCCAAGATCGGTTGTGTAACCTTCGGATCGTCAAGCCGGGTAATTTTGTTGAAGATTGGAAAGATATAAACCGGCGAGATCAGAATCACAAAAATAAGAAACAACAGAGTGGCGGCCGATCCCCATATCCACCAGGTCCGGCGCAACCGTCGCACGATGCCGAAGAGCAGTACCGTGAGAATTCCACCGAGCACTAGGTTCACTGCCAGGTTCTTGAACTGATCGACTGCCCATGGGCCGAAGGTTTGCGTGGCCAGGCCGTACTTATGTTCGCGGAAATAGTCTTCGTAAACCGACAACGGAAAAAACAAAATCGTAATGACGACGAGATACTCCCCCCAATAAATCAGGGTCTGCAGCGGCTTGAATCGAGTAATACGCTCGGCCAGATCGCGCATCTTGGCCGACCAGCGAAGGTTCAGCAGGGCGAGAGCGACGGCCACACCATACAGAAAATCCCACAGGATCATCCAGTATCCGCCCTCAAAGTAAGCGTCTGACCTCGCCCTTGCGGCGCTTGGCATTTCGGCAAGGTAGGCCTCAGTCGCGCGTTCCGCGTTAAAGTTCGGGGAAGCCTGCGCCTCAGGCGGAACGGTGAGCATTGTGGGAGTTGTGGGCTGCGAGGGCGAAGCCAGTATTTGTTGCCCAAAAGCAACCGTTGAGATCAAACAAAGGGGCAGAATCGCGAGACGATTTAAGCATCGCCGCAGAGTCATCCCCGACCTTTCAGAATGCCTGACGTTCGACCAAGATGTTCCCTAAAACGGAATATCCTCATCGCTGATGGGCGCCGACGTCGCCGATTCCGCTTCGGGCGCTCGCTGGTCGAAATTGCTTCCTGAAGCAGCTGCGCCACGAGCTTGCCCTGCGAAATCGCTTCCTCCGCCCTCACCGCGTCCGCCGAGCAGAATCAGATCTCCGGCCACCACTTCAGTCATGTATTTCTTTTGATTCGTTGTTTTGTCGTCCCAGGAACGAGTCTGCAAACGACCCTCGATATAGACCTTGGATCCCTTCTTCAGATACTCGCCGGCAATCTCCGCCAGCCGCTGCCACAAAACAACGTTGTGCCATTCGGTGCGGTCCTGCCATTCGCCGGCTTTGTCCTTGAATCGCTCGTTGGTAGCCAGGGTGATTTTTGCAACGGGAGTGCCGCTGGGGGTGAATTTGACTTCAGGGTCTTTGCCAAGATTGCCGATGAGAGTGACGCGGTTAAGACTTTTGCCTGCCATGAGTAGTGCTCCTTCTGCCCCTTGGAAAACAAGAATAGATACAGGGCCGGGAAACCAAATCGAGACACGAACCAGGGGCTGGATGCCAAATATATCAGAATCGCGACTCGCTGGCAGAATGCTAAGGTCTCGCTTCGAGCACAATGTTGAACGGCGTTTCCGCCGCCCGCCGCACGCGCTTGAATCCCGCCGACTTCAGCACACTGGTGAGCCTGCCTTCGCCCGCTTGCGCTCCCAGAGCGAGCCCAACTTCCTGCGACACCGAAGCCGGTGTGCAGAGCATGGTCGAAGCTCCATAAAAAACTCTGCCGATTGGGTTCAGATTGTCTTCTAGCTTATCGTTGGCGAAGGGTTCCACGATCATCCATGTTCCGTTGGCGTCAAGCGATTGCAAGACGTGTCGCGCCGCGCCTTCGGGATCTCCCATGTCGTGCAGGCAGTCAAAAAACGCAACCAACTGATATCCCTTCCCAGGGAAATCCTTGGCCTTTGCAACCTCAAATTTAACGCGATCCGAGACGCCGGCTTTCTGAGCCGCTTCGCGCGCCAACTCGATTGAACGCGGATGATAGTCAAATCCCACAAACTTGGACTTCGGATAGGCCTGCGCCATCAAAATCGTCGAGGTTCCCAGTCCGCATCCAACGTCAGCGACGCTTGCGCCCGCTTTCAATTTTGCTTCCACGTCGCCGAGCGCGGGAATCCATTCGTTGACCAAATGCGCGCGGTAATTGGGACGGAAGAACTTCTCTGTGCCGGTAAACAGGCATCCATCATGCTCGTGCCAGCCGACGCCCTTTCCAGACTTGAAGGCGTCGGTGATCTTGGGAACGTCTTTAATACAGGCCTCGACAATTTCGAAAAATCCAGGCAGAAAAACCGGACTACTCTCATCGGCGAGAGCCATAGCCTGTTCGGCGGGAAGGTTATAACGTTTTGTCGTGGGGTCATAGGTGATGAATCCCCCAGCTGCCTGCGAAGCCAGCCATTCGCGCACATAGCGTTCGTGAGTACCAGTCTTAGTGGCAACCTCGGAAGATGTCAGCGGACCGCTTCCCGCCATTGCTTTATATAGGCCGAGCTTATCTCCCACAAGAATAAGAGCCGCATTCATCGCGGCTCCCATCTCGCCGACGGCTTTCATGATGAATTCGTGGAGCTTGGTTTGATCGACTGGTTGCGCGGTGGCCGTGGACATGCGGTAGCCCTCCTGTTAATTGGATTCCAAAGAATTTGAGCGCCGTCCTAAGCCTAACGTTGATCCGCTGTCAACGTCTAGCGTAGCCACCAATTGGCCTATTTCGCAAACCAGGTTCCTGTGCACAATGTCCTAGTAGCGACAGAAACCGCGACGTGACCAATACGTAATACAAGCCTCACGCAGACAGCGGCGGAGGGTTTGTCACGCAGCCGGCTTATTAGTACGGCGATTCACCATTACAAATGCCAGCCCAAACATGAAGAGCGAAAAGAGCACGAGGGTCGCCAGCGACGAGAAAATCGAGAACTCACTCACGCTCGTGGGATAAAGAAGACTACGAAGCGCCTCAACTCCATAAGTCAGCGGATTGATTCGCATCACAACACGCAGCCAAACTGACGCTCCGGACAATGGAAACATCGCCCCTGATAGGAGCCAAAGAGGAATCAGAAACAAATTTATGATTGCGTGGAATGCCTGTGTGGAATCCATCGGCCATGCGATTACGAACCCCAGCGCAGTCAGCGCGAACGAAACCAGAAACACGGTTAGTGCGACGAGAAGAAACGTAGCAACACTCAGATGAACGCCAACCCAAGGCGCAAAAGCAAGAAAGATTAAACCCTGGATTGTCGCCAAAGTCGTTCCGCCGAGAACTTTGCCCAGAACAATCGCCGAACGCGAAACCGGAGCTACTAGAACCGAGAGCAGGAATCCTTCCTTGCGATCTTCGATTACAGACATCATCGTAAAGATCGACGTGAACAGCACGATCATGATAAGCGCGCCCGGATAAAAGTAATCGAGATAGTGCTGACCATTCTGGCCCCCCGACCGAAATGATGTACCAAATCCTGAGCCAATCACTAGCCAAAACAATATGGGCGAAGCAATCACTCCCACGACACGGCTGCGCTGCCGGTAGAAACGAACAACCTCGCGCCACCAAAGCGTGAAGGCAGGGAGCACCAATTCGTTTCTTGACGGAACGACTTGGGCGGGAAATGTTGCAGCTTGAGTTGCCATAGCTGGTCTGCAATTCGGGAGGGCACGGCCTTTAGCCGTGCCGTTTCCTCATTAACAGCACTTACGGCACGACTAAAAGTCGTGTCCTCCCAACTTTATTGTTTAACTTCTCCGCCGCGATCGGTCCAAAAACGATGTCCAGTGCGGCGGATGAATACATCTTCCAAACTCGGTTTGCTTACTGAAATTGCTTCAATCTCGCCAGGATACGTTTCTACCAAATCGGTGATAAATCGATGGCCTTCCTTGCGTTCCAAACGAACCTGATTCTGGATCACATGGGCTTCCGTGTTAAACCGTATCCGGATACGATCGGCCAATGATTCTGGATCCTTGGTATCAAGCACAATTACATCCCCGCCGATTTCCCGTTTCAACTCCAACGGAGTACCGAGCGCCACGAGCTTTCCCTGATTCAAGAACGCGAGGCGATCACAGCGTCCAGCTTCTTCCATCAGGTGTGTCGTCACCAGTACAGTGACCTTTTCCTGATCGCGCAAAATATGCAAATACTGCCAAAGATCGATTCGTGCCCCGGGATCAAGGCCGGTCGTAGGCTCGTCGAGCAAAAGGACAGACGGATGATGAAGCAGTCCCTTCGCCAGTTCCAGTCGCCGCTGCATTCCTCCGGAAAAAGTCTCGGCTTTTTCTTTGGCGCGATCTGCAAGGCCCACGCGCTGCAACATTTCATCGATGCGCAAGGTCAGCGCGCGTCCATGAAGTCCGTAGAGATGACCCTGATGCCGCAAATTCTCCGCAGCAGTCAATTTTTCGTCAATGCTCTGAGCCTGGAATACAACACCGATATGCCGCCGCAATTCGTTGGCATCTTTCGCCGTATCGTATCCCAGAATTACGGCACGACCGCCGACCGGAACCATCAACGCCGACAGGATTCGGAACATTGTGGTCTTACCGCTTCCATTTGGCCCGAGCAGGCCAAACAACTCGGCAGCGCGCACGTCAAATGTCACGCCGTCAAGGGCAGTGTGATCGCCATAACGGTGCAGCAGATTTTGAATGGAAATCGCTGCGGACGTATTCGGATCCGTTTCTGGGTCGTCTACCGCGAGCGCGGGAAGCTTTGAGGGCACACACTATTCTACGACGATAACGGTTTCAGGTCTCGATACCGCGAACACAGAGTTCTCTTCAAATTCCCCCCTCGAATATTTTCTTGGATAAATAGCGCTCCGCCGAGTCTGGAATCATTGTCACAACACGCTTCCCAGTTCCAAGACGGCGCGCAATCTGCAGGGAGGCGAATACGTTCGCTCCAGAGCTAGAGCCTCCGAGCACGCCTTCGAGAGCAGCAAGTTGATTCACAGTATTGAAGGCGTCGACGTCACTTACCATAATCACTTCATCACACACCGAGGGGTCGAAATTCTTTGGGATGAAACTCGCGCCAATCCCTTCTACCTTGTGCTTGCCGGGTTTGCCGCCGCCCAGTACTGAACCTTGCGTCTCGACTGCATAGGCAAGCACCCGAGGCAAACGCTCCTTCAAGTATCTTGCGACGCCCGTAAATGTGCCCGCCGTACCGGAGCCAATCACGACAGCATCGATGCGGCCTTCCATCTGCTCAAAAATTTCGACCGCCGTCGTCTCGTAATGATAATCGGGATTTGCCGGGTTCTCGAATTGCCCCGCCATAAACGACCCCGGATTGTCAGCCGCGAATTCCTTAGCCTTGGCGATCGCGCCCAGCATCCCGTCTGCGTCCGGAGTACGCGTGACTTGGGCGCCAAGAGCCCGCATGATAGTGACTTTTTCTTCTGAGAAGTGTTCGGGGACAAACAGAGCGACGTTGTAGCCCCGATTGACGCCTATAAGCGCCAAGCCGATCCCTGTGTTCCCTGCCGTGGCTTCGACAATTGTACCGTTAGCCTTTAGCAATCCTTCTTCTTCAGCCCGACGAATGATGCCGATAGCGGCACGGTCTTTCACGCTTCCGCCTGGATTCAGGTACTCCAATTTTGCGTAAACTTCCGCCGAGCCGGCTGGAACAAGACGACGGAACTGAAGCATAGGCGTCTCGCCGACCAACTGGGTGATGTCATCCGTCACCCGCAGGCGGCTGCGTTCCATAGTATTAATTCGCACACTACAGAGTACGGAAGCGGCTGAGGAAGCGTCAATTCTTGAGCGGGAAAATGAGGTTACGAATGGGGCTGACTTCTAGCGGTTGCTTTCCTCGACGGGCCTATGGAGCGCCTCCTGGCGCGTGCTCTTGCCCCGGATAATATCCTGTCCGGGTTCTCACTGTAAGTTTCTTGTAGCCTTTAGCTCGAGCATCCACTCGAATGGTTCGGTAGCCGCCAACGCTCTTTGGCGTCTTCGGCTTATATCCGATCGTGTACTGATTGCGGATATCGTGCGCTACGGTGCGGCTAATGTCGTCCACTTCATCCAACGTTTTTGGTAGAAAGGCAATTCCCCCCGTCCGCTCAGCCATAGTCTCAAGCGCACGCCGGGCGCGCCGGGCCCTTTCTTCCCCAAGCAACCCTATAGCGTACACAGTCGGGCCGTTCTCTTGCTGAAGTTGATGGATGGCTTGCTCCAGAGTGTCGGTGCTGGCATTGTCCTCTCCATCGGTAACGACAAAGAGGACTTTCTTCTGCAACTTCGCATTTTTCTTCATGTAATCCGCCGAGGCAACCATGGCGTCGTATAAGGCGGTCCCTCCTCGGGCCTCCACTTTTTCGAGGGCTTGCTGCAATTTCTTGATGTTTCCGGTGAAGTCCTGGTCAAGAAAATATTCGTCATTAAAATTAACCACGAACACTTGGTCTTCGGGATTACTGGCACGGACGAGGTTCAAAGCGGCCTTATTGACTTTGTCGCGTTTCTCGCGCATGGAACCCGAATTGTCGATCACAATTCCCATGGCCACCGGAACATCTTCGTGCCGAAAGGACGTAATAGTTTGGGGCTGGTCGTTCTCGAAGACAGTGAACGCATTGCGCTCCAGGTTGGTAATGAGACGCATTTTCTCGTCCACCGCCGTGGCGTGCAAAACGACCTCTTCGACTTCCTTTTTGAAGACGAAAACGCCGCTATCGTTGGTGGGAGGAGGACCCGACTGGGGCTCCGGCGATGGCGGATTTTGTGTTGGAGCGGGAGCTGCCGGCGTCGGCTGCTGACCCTGATCTTGAGGAGCTGCGGAACTGGACGGAGGCGGCTGCGTACCGCTCGGCGTCGATGTTTGCTCCTGGGCTGGGCTGGCGGAAGGCGCCACCGGCTGGCTCTGCTGTTGCGGAGCAGTTGCGGCTGGAGTAGTCCCTGTCGCGGCGTCAGTTCCCTGTTTTGGCTCAGGATTTCCCTGAGCTCCACTAGCTAAATGAATGAAAAGGAAGGCAATCAGTGCAAACAGAAATCGACTATTCCGAAGGTGCATAGTATCCCGTCTTGGCGTATACCCGAAGCGGCGGCAGACCTCTCGGCGCAAGTAATTTCACTTTTATCTTACGCCATTTGCCGTCATGTCCAGGCTTGTTTGGACGGTATCCAAGCACATATTGGTTGCGTAGCTCGATTCCAATTTTTGTGGCAACGTCTGCCAAGTCATTGGGATTGTCGATGGTGAAGGCGCGTCCCCCGGTCAATTCGGCAATATCGCCGAGCAATACCGGCCCTAAACGCTCCTCCTCAGTCGGGAAATAATGGTCATAAATGCCAATCGCGTAAATGAGTAGATCAGACTCTTTTACTAGAGACTTGATTTCGCCTTCGGTATAACGGCTGTGATTATCTCCGCCATCGGAGATGATCAAAATAGCCTTTTTCGCGTATTTCGCCTGCCGCATTTTACTAACACCCAAATAGATCGCATCCAGCAGGGCGGTTCGTCCCTTCGGGACGGTATAAATCAATTTGCCCTGAATATCTTCGACTGATTGCGTGAAGTCGGAAACTTCCCGGGGCTGGTCAGCGAAGGTAATCATGAAAAATTCGTCTTGCGGGTTGGCAGTCTTAAAAAATTCCCCAACCGCCTCCCGTGCGCGGTCAATCTTGCTACTCATGCTGCCGCTCATGTCGAAAATTACGCCAATTGACACCGGAGCATCTTCACTCGAAAAATTTCTAATCTGCTGCTGATCCTTGCCTTCAAAAAGTTCGAAATTCTCTTTATCCAAGCCCGTGACCAGTCTATTCATGGGATCGGTAATGGTGACGGGAACAAGCACAAGATCCACATCCACTTTGAGCGGCCGGTTGTGTGTGGACACCGCATCGGTCTCGACCGATTTTAGCGGCTGCGGCTCCATTCTGGGGACGATGTGGACGTTGTCAGTATCTCCAGAACCCTGGGCGCGCAAGTACGTGAGGGGCATGCATACGAATAGTGCGATTAAAACAACGGAGGCGTGAAAAACTTCCGCCTCCTTGCGCAGACGCAACATAGAATTTCTTTTCTTCTGGAAGGTGACGAGCTTGCGAACCGTTACTTGCTTGAGCGGGTGAGGGGACCCCGGCCCATTCTGAAGGGCCATAAAAAAACCTCATCAATTAAGCCGATGCTACCACAGCTTAACGCTTTCGAAACAGGCTTTCCTGCGAACCCTTCGATGAAAATCACTACGCAAAAGTTTGCTCAACAGGAGAAATCCGTTCACATCAATAGATTCATTCTTTTCGATCACAATTGTCAAATCTACGTCAATTCGCTCCGTCCGGACCGCGATGGAAAGAGCGTTGTGTAGGTCCAGCCAGGACCGTGCAATCTACAAACCAATCAGGCCCCTCTCTTGTACAATCTCTTTTTCCCACATATGGCCCATATTGCTCCCTTCCGCGCCCTTCGCTACGACCCGGCCAAGGTTTCCCTGTGTCAGGTCGCCACGCAGCCTTATGACAAAATCACCCCTCAAATGCAGGAGGGTTATTACGCGGCCAGCCCTTATAACCTGGTCCGTATCGTCCTTGGCAAGCGGGAACCCACCGATACCCACCAAGACAACCCTTACACCAGGGCTGCCGGCTTCTTTCACGATTGGCGCCGCCAGGGTGTCTTTATTCAGGATCCTCAGCCGTCGATTTATCTCTACGTCGAACGATTTACAGTTCCGGGAAGCAAGACCGAACAGGAACGTCGCGGATTTATTGCGCTCGGAAAAATCGAAGATTACTCGGCTGGCGTAGTCTTTCGCCATGAGCAGACCCTGGCCAAACCAAAAGCTGACCGTCTGGATCTCCTCAGAGCCACCCGAGCACACTTCGGACAGATTTTTATGTTGTACAGCGATCCGGCTGGGGAAATTGACGGGTTAATGGCTTCATCCAATCCTCCCGACATGGAGATGCGCGACGAGTACGGCGTTCTCCACCAAGTCTGGAAGGTGTCTGACCCCAGCTTAATTGATCTGGTCCAGGGCAAAATGCGGGATAAGAAGCTCATCATTGCTGACGGCCACCACCGTTATGAGACTTCTCTGAATTATCGCAATGAGCGCCGGTCAGCCGGATCCTCTTCTATCCCGCCTGTCCCACGCCAACACTCATCGCAGAATCCGCTGGTTCAATCAAGCGGATCAGAACTTGCGCCCCATGAACTCTCCATGATGACCTTCGTCAATATGGATAGTCCCGGCCTTGCGATTCTCCCAACCCATCGCATCGTGCACAGTTTGGAATCGTTCTCCCCGGACAATTTTCGCGATGGAGCGCGCAAATATTTTAGCGTTGAAAAGGTCGATCCCACGATTGATGCATCGCGCGCCAACGCGATACTACGGGAGGCTGGCCACAGCGGAACTGCCCTCCTCGCGGTCACTCGCGATCATGTATTTCTGCTTGATACTCCGGGAGCGATTGGAACAAACATCTTTGCTGGCTTGTCCTTGCGTCAACAATCTCTCGATGTGGTTCAACTGCACAAATGCCTGCTGGAAGGGGTACTCGGAATTTCCGAGGAAGCAATTCGCGATCAGCACAATATTCGGTATATTCGAGATGCAGGCGAGGCTCTGGCGCAGGTTCGCGACGGCGCTGCGAATGTCGCATTTCTTATGAATCCGGTTCGCATGCAACAGGTGCGAGATATCGCCTTCGCGAGCGAAGTACTACCGCAGAAATCAACCGACTTTTATCCCAAGCTTTTGAGTGGTCTAACGATTTATGCGTTGGAATAGCTCTAATTCATTTTTGCCCGGCTGGTCGCGGGTGAGTCCTTGGTTGTAATCAGTAGGATCGCAATCAGCCTCATCTTACTTAGCCTCCTGGTTTCCGGAGCGACGCCGGAAGAGAAGCGCATCGCGATCTTTTCGAGAGTCACCAGCTATTCGCTGCCCGTTGTCGACGTGGGAGGCCAGGAATACAGCGGTCTTCTCGAAGTGCTCGAACCCCTCGGAAGGGTTAGCGCCAAGGCCGATAACAAACACTGGAAGCTTCGATATAACGACCTTGACCTCGAGTTCACTCCCAACGAGACCCGCGTCCGAATCAAGGGCAGCAGCTTTGATCTTAGCTCGCCTTTTCTACTGCAGAACGGTCGAGGCCTGGTTCCAGTTTCATCCTTAGGACCTCTTTTGTCTCGCGTCCTCGGAGGCCCGGTCACTTTCAATCCAGCTTCGCGTCGCATATTTATTGGGAACGTGGCAGTACATTTCACCGCCCAGATCCTCTCCTCCCAGGTTGGTACTGCCCCTACCCTGGTTATGAACTTTTCGGCTCCCGTGAATCCCACCATTGCAACGGATGCGAGCAAGTTGCATATGAGCTTCGTTCACGATCCTATTGTTCCTTCTGGCACGCAGACCCTCACCTTTAACAACCAGGCTATCTCTTCGGCGATTTACGAGGAGGGCAACGGCGCGGCTGAGATAACCATAGTCGGCGCTTCACCGCTGTTCGCGAAGTTCAGCAATGATCGCAAGACCATTACTATTGCAGCCGCTCCAGCGGCGGCGGAGCAGGCTCCAGCCCAAGCCCCAGCCTCGGCGCCAATGTCAGGAGCGAATATTGCCCCGGCGCCTGCCGCAGCTCAGGGCAATCCCTTGCCTTTGGCTTACTTCGCGGTCGTAGACGCGAGCCACGGCGGCGACGATCGCGGTGCGGCTCTGACCAGCCAACTAGATGAAAAGGACGTCACCTTGTCTTTCGGCCGCCGCTTGCGCCAGGAGCTCGAATCTCGCGGACTCACCACACTCCTGCTTCGCGATGGAGACACAAGCCTGAGCCTCGATCAGAGAGCTTCCATGACAAATGCCGCCCATCCCGTGATCTATCTCTGCCTGCATATGGCGTCGCAGGGAAATGGCATCCATCTTTACACCGCACTGCTTCCCGGCGGAGGGGCAACCTCCCATGCCTTTTTGGATTGGGACACCGCACAAGCCTCATCGCTGGCAAGGAGCGAGTCGGCGGTTGCACTCCTCGCGAAGGCGTTGAACGATTCCAAAATCCCGGTGCGAACCATGTCTGCTCCGCTACGCCCATTGAACAACATTACAACCGCGGCAATCGCGATTGAGATTTCGCAGCCTCCGAGCGGACCATCCGGACTGGGCTCGACCGAATATCAGCAATCGATGGCATCTTCAATTGCAACCGCGATGTCATTCGTTCGCCGGAATCTGGGAAGCGCACCGTAATTCCCTAAATATGATTAAGCTAAACCTGATTTCGGGCACTAGGATCCCACGCAATTTGTTGTTTGGGGTTGCAGCCATGATTGCGATCGCAGCCGGTATGACGATTTATGTCTGGCAGATGCGTGCTCGCGCGGTGGGGGCTGTCGCGAGTCCGGCTTTTGGAGGCCCGGTTGCGCCTCCAGTGTCTGGCCCCACCGAGCCGGTCACATTATATGTCGCCGATGATGACGCGGGCATTTTGCGGGCACAGCCGTTCAAGATTCCTCTTCCCGCAGGACGTCAGCAGCGTGCCGAAGAGCTGCTTCGGAATCTGGTTGAGCTCTACACCGCCAAATCGTCGCCTCATTCCCTAGGCTCAGGTTCGGAGGTGCGCGACGTTTATTTGGTTGATCCCGGGCTCGCCGTTATCGACATCAACACTGCCTTCGCAGAGGGCCACCGTTCAGGAGTGCTCGTCGAGGAGCTGACCGTTGCCTCGATGGTGGAGACACTTTCAGCCAATATCCCGGGCGTCACACGCGTCAAGTTTCTCGTGGACGGGAAACCGCGGGAAACTTTGGCGGGACACGCCGACCTCACTTCGTTCTACGATGTGACTGCCGTCCACCAACTCGCCGCTGAACTGCAAAGCAGGCCATAACCACCAGGTTTCCTCATCCACTTCTGCATCGATCGGTGTCTATTGAAGTAGCGCATGCGCCTGTGGTGGGCCACTCCCACCACCAACATCTTGCAAAAGAATCGAACTCAGCAAGAGTTCAGGAGGGCGTATGTTTGAAACCAGTCTTTTAATTTCCAGCGAGTTCCCGAAGCAGCGCGGATTGACGACATTTGCTTCTTTTGTTCTCGAAACCATTGTTGTGAGTGCTCTGATCGTCTTGCCAATGCTTTTCACTGATGCACTTCCATTGCGTGGGCTAAAGCGTATCGTGGACATCCCCGCCCCACCGAGATTGCCGCGGACTGAACCTATTCCAATCGTGCGGCAGAGCCATCAGCAAGAACTAAATGCTCCTGTGGCGATTCAGGTCTCGCAGAACACTCCGAGATCGCCGATCCCGATGGTTGGCCCGCCAGCCCTGCCTCCAACTCTAGCGGATCCCTTCGCTTCCAACCTGCCAGCCAGTCCAGCAAGTGGGCAGATTTCGGATGTCCTAAATTTCAGGCGAACTATTGCACCAAGTAGCGCTTCGCTTCCCGGCAAAAGATGGAGAGTGTCGGGCGGTGTGGAACAAGGCTTGCTGATCCGGGAGATCAAACCCGTCTATCCCCAGACCGCGCGGCAAGCAGGGGTCCAAGGCGAAGTGATCTTGCAGGCTGTTATCGGAAAGGATGGGAGAATCGAAAACCTGCGTGTAATCAGTGGCAATCCACTGCTAGCGAAGGCTGCCTGGGATGCCGTCGTGCAATGGCGCTACCGTCCCTATCTTCTGGATGGCGAGCCCGTAGAAGTCGAAACTCAAATAACGGTGAACTTCAAGGCGTCATGAAGATGGGCCGCGTTCTTTGGCTGAATCACTGTAGTGGCATCGGCCTGAACTATGCGCGATCAGGATGAGCTACCAAGCTTGACAGGTGTTGACGAAAGACGGCAACTTCCTGTTCTTGACTGCTGTTCCCGGCGACGAACTCAACGCCATAGTTATAGCCAGACCGATAACAGATCTTCCCTTCGACTCTTATCGGAGGCATTGAGTAGGCCGGAGTAAACTCCACTGCCATCTCGTCTCCGTGATTCAACTCTGCTCCTGCGAACATTCCCAGCCCCCCGCTGCTCAAGGAGAAGGCTCGTCCCAGCACGATCGTGGTTTTGCCGACACCCCTGACAATTACGCGGATGGGCACGTTCGCTTTGTATCGCCACCATCGACGCGTGTACGCAGTTTGACTGGCAGCGATTTGGGAAGTTTCGGACACAAATCTACCTGGAGTATCTATCGGCAGCAATTGGGTGGGACTTCAGTCGTCTAGGCAGTGGCTTAATTTTCCAAATCAACCGCGAAGGACACCCTTCGACTCCGCTCAGGGCAGGCTCCGTCAAACTAAGGAAATGCCCAGACTTGGAAACCTTCGTGATACTTCGTGTCCTTTGTGGTTGATTGATTTTTCTGCCCGAGCGGCAAACTGAGCCACTACCGTAGTTCGCGTTTATTTCGAATTCCCACACAAAATGCAACTAACGAATGCCCTCAATCACACGGACAATTTCCGGTAAAGTAGACCTGATGCGAACCCTGCCGGCCAGCGAAATCCCCCGCAAGCACGCCCCGCTCGCCTGGCTTGCTGGAATACTGTTAGGTGGGCTAGTGACTCTCGCGCTCGTAGGAACTGCTGTGTGGCTATCGACCGGAGTCGGCCTCCTGCATCTGATGGGCCTGGCTGGAGGCCGCACTCTGGTCAACGTTGGCCAGCCAACCATAGTTCGGCAGATTCAACAATTGCAGCGCCTCGAAACCGTGAGCTACACGATGGACAAAATCATATCCGGCGAGCACGAAAACCCGTACTTACCCAAATTTCTAGCGGGAGACCGCATCCTGCTCGTGGTACATGGAGAAGTAATTGGAGGCGTCGATCTGGCAAAACTCCAAGCCAAAGACGTGGTTATACATGGCCAGAATATAAGAATCGCGCTGCCCAAGGCCGAAATCTTCAGCACCCGAATCGATAACACAAAAACTCGAGTCTACTCCCGTGATACCGGACTCTTCTCGTCTCCTGACCCTAATCTCGAGAGTGAAGTGCGCGAAGAAGCCGAACGCCAACTTCAGCAGGCTGCATTGCAGGACGGAATTCTAAAAGCGGCTGACCAAAACGCGCACAATACGATCCAAAGCATGATTAAGGGACTGGGCTTCAAAGAGGTAGATATCCAGTAAAAGGTGGTCGATGACAAAGATGATCCGGGCTGACTCGTACCGACCTTTGTGGCTATGTTTTTGTCATCCTTCGTGTTTAGAGGTTTCGGGGATCCTACTTGGCAATGACAAAATCAGCGCTCTGGCCTTCCGCTGAGCTAGGACCTATCCACACGGTAGCGCTTGCCGGCTCAACCGTGTTCTGCATATCAATGTTCCAAAAAGCAAGCTCATCGCGTCCCACGGTGAATTCGACCCGCTTTGATTCTCCAGCCGCCAGAGTGATCTTTTGAAATCCTTCCAGCTGCCTGACTGGAAGAGAGATGCTGGTCCCGCGCAGACGGATGTAGAGTTCCACAATTTCATCGCCGGCGCGCGATCCGGAATTCTTCACGGTAGTTGACACATGCAGCGCTTGCTCTGTCTTCTGGTTGAGCCCGCTCGCGCTCAACTGAGTGGCGCTCAATTGCAAAGGAGAGTACGTAAAGTTGGTGTAGCTAAGCCCGTAACCAAATGGAAAGAGGGCTGAATTCTGTTCGTCTACATAACGCGAATGATATTTTTCGTGATGGTCGGTGGGCGGGCGAGTGAGGTCAACGCCGTCAGCGGGACGGCCAGTGTTCAGAGCGTTATAGTAGAGGGGTTCCTGGCCAACCGTACGAGGAAATGAAACCGTGAGCTTGCCGCTCGGATTCACATCCCCAAACAACGCCCGTACCAGGGCGGGGCCCGCTTGCACGCCGGGAAACCAGGCCTCCAAGATCGCCGGAACGTGATTCGCGGCCCATCCGAGAGTGAGTGGGCGACCGCTGAAGACGACCAGGACAATCGGCTTACCGGTGGCCGCCACGGCTTCCAAAAGTCGCTGCTGATTTCCTGGAAGTCCAAGATGGGCTCTGGAAGCCGCCTCGCCAGTCATCCATTGGGCGTCTTCGCCGACCGCCATCACCACAACATCCGCCTGTTTGGCTGCGGCAACCGCTTCCGCAAAGCCGCTGTCGTCTTTTGTCAAAATCTTGGTACCCTCTGCATAGATTAACTGTCCGCCTGCCTGTTTCATGTGCGAGGTCAACGCCGCTCGCAAGGTAACGACATCGTCCGTATCACCGCGCGCGTGCCAACAACCCAACATATCGATGGAGCTATCGGCAAGCGGGCCGATCAGCGCGATAGTCCGGACCTCCGCCCCCAGCGGGAGCGCCGTTTTCCCTCCCGGCTCTCCGTTCTTCAGCAGCACAAACGAACGTTCCGCGACTGTGCGGGCGAACTCCACGTTAGCGGGATCCAGTTGGGGCTTGCCTGCGGTTACGGGTTCCGCAACATACGGGTGATCGAACAGTCCGACGGCAAATTTTATCCGCAGCACCCGGCGAACTGCTTCATCGATGGTCGCTTCCGGCACTTCTCCGGACCGTACGAGTTCCGCCAAGTACTTGGAATACAGGTTGCTTTCGAGGTCTATATCGACCCCTGCGGAGATGGCTTTCTGGGCGGCGATTTTCCCATCCAACGCAGTACCGTGGGGGATAGTTTCCCTGATTGCTCCGTAATCGCTAATCACCACTCCTTTAAAGCCCCATTCGTCGCGCAGTATGTGGGTCAGGGTGTAGGAGTTGTCTGTCGCTGGTACACCATTGATGGCATTAAAAGCGCTCATGACGGTTCCGACACCCGCATCGACTGCCGCGTGAAACGGCGGTAGATACACTTGACGCAAAGTTCGCTCGGATAATTCAACCGAGTTGTAATCCCTCCCTGCTTCGGCGGCGCCATAGCCTACGAAATGCTTAACGCACGCCAGCATGGATTGAGGATCGTCCAAACGAGTACCCTGATATCCCCTCACATAGGCGGGGGCCATTGCAGATCCCAGATACGGGTCTTCCCCCGCCCCTTCCACAATGCGTCCCCATCGCGCATCTCGCGCAATGTCAACCATTGGTGAATAGGTCAAGCGGACGCCCTCTCTGGTGGCCTCCTTGGCGGCGATACGCGAAGCCTGTTCGACCAGCGACGGGTCCCACGTTGAAGCCATCGCCAAAGGCACGGGAAAGATAGTGCGATAGCCGTGGATTACGTCCAATGCGAAGAGCAAGGGAATGTGCAGGCGCGACTTCTCCATGGCAATTTTCTGTAACTCATTCGTTTGCGCCGCGCCAGTCATGTTCTCGAGCGAGCCCACATTGCCTTTGGCAATCTGCTCCCGGGAATCCGCATGGGGCGCACCCGGTCCAGTGGAATTGTCGGCAAAATGCACAAGCTGCCCAACTTTTTCTTCCAGCGTCATCTGGCCGAGCAACTTCGTAATCCGTTCTTCGGTTGCAGGATCGTTGAGCTGTGCCGGGGGCGCTTGCGCTCGAAGTGGGCAAAGGGGCCACGCGCAAACCATCCCAAGAAGCAAGACACGAACTGCCCGTATTTCGAATGCCATATGTCTGAGCCCTCTCATAGTCATGCTGCGATCAAGCAGATCCTGCTAACACTGGAAAACAATCATGAAAAACGCCACGCCTCGGATGTTTCGGGGTGACGAATAACGATTTGCTGAATATTCTAGCTACCCAATTAAGGCAAACGGTTATCAGAAGACCGGTATTCTAGCAGATTTTTAGCTAGCTATGTAGCGGAAGAGAAACAGCTTGCTAGTTCCGCGCCAGTACATCTCGGTGGTCCCCTTTGTCGGCACGGACCGCAGTTAAAGCGGACGCCCTAGCGGTCGAATTGCGGATGACAAGCTCGGGCTGAACCTCGATGTCCGCCGTTCCGTCTTCGTGGTATTCGATCCGGTTCAACAAGGTGCGCGCCGCGATCTCGCCCATCTTTTGAAGGGGTTGGCGCACTGTAGTGAGACTCGGGTTGTTATGCACGGCAATTCTGATATCGTCGAATCCCACCACAGAGATGTCCTCGGGAACACGCAACCCAGCCTCTTGAAAGGCAAGGATGGAACCAATCGCCGAAATGTCATTGTAGGCAAACAGAGCTGTGAAGCGCCGTCCACGAGCCAGTAGTTGCGCGGCGAAGGGATAACCCAACTGAGGGGTGGCATCGCGACCTTCGAGTTGGACAATAAGGTCTGCTCGCATGTGGATGCCGAGTTCCTCGGCAACTTCGCGGATTGCCTTCCAACGGTCCTTGGCATCTGGACTTTCATCAGATCCCTTCATGAAGGCGATTTCTTTGTGCCCCAGTTCGACCAAGTGATTCACCGCCAACCATGCCGCTTTGCGGTGATCTAGCACGATATTCGTGACCCCTTCTATGCGGCGGTGTCCGGGGATCGCAATTGCCGGTAGCGGCAGCGGATGAGGAATGAAGGTGTCCACAGTAATGAATCCTTCAACGCCGCGATCCAGGAGCAGGTGCGAATAAGTTTCCAGTAGTGTGGGATCATCGCGATGGGCGACGGTAAGAAAGAAATAATCTTTCTGCCGAAGGTATCTCTCAATGCCGCTGATGATTGGCGAGCTGTAGAAGTCTCCGATCTCCTGGGTGACCACGCCGATCATAAATGTGCGTTTTACTCCCAGATTGCGAGCATAAAAACTGGGGCGATAATTTAACTCACGAGCGGCCCTGAGGATTCGCTCTTGGGTGTGCAGTGGAACGGATCGGGACGCAGCAGATTTGTTCAGCACGGCAGAGCAAGTTCCCTTTGTGAGCCCCACGTGGTCGGCCACCATTTGCAGGGTCACATGATGACGTTTCTCAGCCCTCCCCTTCTTCCTCGGGGCCTTCATCCGCCTGTCCTCCTTCAAAAGCAGAGACTGTGCAGCCCGTCAGTCATACGCTACAACTAAACGTTCAGCATTCTACCATTGTGAGCTTCAACCCCAGGGACGGCGAGTCAGCCAACCGGTTGAGCACGACATGACAGTTATTCCGAGTGCTGGTTGAGATGAAATATGACCTTGCGGAGAAAACAGTTATACGCGGCGGCAACGAGGAGTCTCATTTGCCTACACTATCCGACGGTTGCAGAGCATTCCCATGCTCGCGCAGATAATGCCGATCACTGAGTGCGTCGCGATCGGCCTGCCTGTTGGTTCAGGCAAGTCGTGCGGTCTTAGGATCGCTACGACTACTTCTTGTCACCTTGCTGCGAAGGCTGCTCGATCTTCACGTTGGAAAAGATTGCTTCCTCGACGGCATTCGCATTGTGAGCGCAAACACCAATACCAACATAAACGGGATCTCGCATAACAATCGTCATTGGGGGTGCAGGTAACAGCGCCTGGCCAGGTTCCCCGGCGAAGACCGTGAACTGATTGCCCTTGCGTTCAATTCGGAGGCGCGTCGAGCCGTGCTGCGTCGATAGAGTATCGTCTGTCTTACCGCCATCGACCGCGCGGAACTGAAGGTTAATGTGCCCGTCCCCATGAATTGCCGCATCGGCATATGCTGAGCCTGGGTCCAGGCTTTGCCGAATCATTAGGATGGATTTTCTGAGGGCTTCCGGACTGCTCGCCGGGAATCGTATATCCGCGGTCAGGCTCACGTCTCCGGAGAGGCGGACCCACGTGAAGTGAAAATCATCGGCCGTGCCCCAAATGTCCGCTCCGCCACCAGTGACGTGGTACTCGCCACTCGCGGGAATGTAAACCGTCGAGCCCTTGCGCGTTGTGCCGATCTCGGTGGAACTTGTGAAAATGCCACTAGCGTCGCTGATTTGTTGTTGAGCAAAAATGACGACAGGGGTCAATAGAGCTGCTGCGGTGAGGAGATGGTATGCATGCATAAACTTCATCAGGAATCCGATCTCAATTCGAAGGCTTCATAAGGCAAATCCGTCCCGGCAAATCTTCGCAAACAGAAATCACGTCTCAAGTGGAACAGGTACTTAAAAAAATAAATGGAATGGGTCCTGAATGAGCTAGCCGGACATTTTACGCCGGCTTGACCGTGTCAACGGAATCACGATCAAGCCGGCGTAAGTGTCGCTATTGAGGCGTGTAATAACGAACGTAGTCCACCTGCATCGGCCCCGGATTGGTGAGGCCGTTGGTCGATCCACCCAATGTGCCCCCGATTGCCACATTCAGGAGCACGAACATGTTGGCATTGAATGGCCACGTATCCCCTGCGGGAAGGCTGCTGGGGGTAACAGTGAAGAAGGGCGTTGACGGGTCATCCACAAAGTACTGGATCTGGTTGTTCGTCCAAATCGTTCCATAGATATGGAAGGCAGTGTTGGTTGCTTCTCCATTGGGGAATGTAAAACGTCGTCCGACCCCTATGCCTCCACTCTTAGCGGTGTGAACCGTAGAGTTGTCCCCCGTGTCGCCTGCGCCGTTATTTACCTGAGGGGACCAGTTCTCCATGATGTCCGATTCGCCGCAATTGGGCCAGCCCACCGTGCCGATGTTGCTGCCCAAAGCCCAAAAGGACGGCCACAGACCCTGGTTCGTCGTATCGGGAAGCTTGATACTGGCTTCCAGAATGCCGAACTGGAAGTTCTGTTTCCCCTGCGTTGTCATGCGGCCCGATAGCCACGTTCCATTTACATTTCGAGGCTGGATCACGAAGTGTCCGTTCCCGTCGATGTAAACCGGGGCAGTGGAAGTACTAAACGTTGTCGGGCACTGAGCGGGATTGTTCGGGAATCCCGGAGGTCCGCAGTAGACTTCCACTTCGTTATTCCCCCAGCCGCCATTATTTCCGAGGCCGAAAGTCCACACGGAGGTGTCTGGAGAACCCGCGGCGCCATTAAATTCCTGGCACCATTGCGGCACGTATGTGGTTGCCCCGACCGTGAGAGAGGGAACGCCGGTGCAAGAGCCGGTTCCGCCGCCGCTCCCAGCAGTAAATGAGGAGTAGTTGATATTCCAACCGCCGGCGTCCTGGAAAATCGTCAAGACCTGCTGACCTGCCGGGAGGGTGACAGTCGCACTTACGTTTGTCCAGTTTTGCCAGCCGCCGGTTGCGGGCACACTGACCAATCCACTGAGGTTTGCCCCCGATGAGTTGGCAAGATGGAGCGCATCGGTCACAGCGGTGGGTGCGGATACTCGGAAGCCCACCGTGTAGGTTCCGGCTGTGGCCACGTTGACGGTGTAACGGAACCACTGGCCACCGGCTGTCCAGCCCAAATTAAGGCCGCCGCCGGTGTCGGTGGTCGTCTCCAGATCAACGCCGTCCGGGCGGTAACCGTTCGCTGTCCCATTGGTTGAATTGACGTTATAACCAAAGCCCGCGCCGCCAGTGTCGTAGTTCTCAGCCTGCACAATGCCGGGAATTGCGGCAGGAGTTCCGCCATAAGGGCCCTCGCCAGAAGAAGCGGAAGTAAAAGTGGCATAGTTCATGTTCCAACCACCATTATCCTGATTAATGGTCAAGGTCTGCAGACCCGCCGGCAGCGTGACCGAGGCCGTCACGTTTTCCCAGTTTTGCCAACCGCCGGTCCCGGGAACATTGAGGGTGCCGCTGAGATTGGTTCCAGATGAGTTGGAAATATGGAACGCACCGTTTGCTGTAGCCATAGCTGCCACGCGGAAAGTAACCGTATAGGTTCCTGCCTGGGCCGCGTTGACGGTGTATCGAAACCACTGCCCGGCGCCTGTCCAGCCCAAGTTAAAGCCGCCGCCGGTGTCGGTGGTCACTTCCAAATCGACGCCGTCTGAGCGATAACCGTTCCCTGTGCCGTGGACCGCAGTGACATTGTAGGCCACCCCTTGACCACCGGTATCGTAATTTTCAGCCTGAACCGTGCCCGGTATAGGGGCGGCGGTTCCGCCGAAAGGGCCTTCGGCTGCAAGCGCGACTTGCGCCATGCAGAACAGGAAAGTGACGCATGCTGCCGCGAATATCGAGTAAGCTTTTGCTCTCATCGGTGTCCTCATTCCTTGAGCCCGGGGTGTCTGCGGGCAGCGACCCGCATATCAGAGGCACTGTGCAAAGTGGCCTTTAGCGCCCAGGGCACATTGCCCAGCCGGACATATTTAGTGACAACTTTGTCTCATTGTCAAGCGAAAAATACCGGTATTCTAAAACTAAGGCCCCCGCGTCCCATACCGGGACGCCCTTTGTTTCGTTGGTCATTTGGTGGGCGAGGATTTTCCGCTGACGCGCGGGAATGGTGGTTCGTCATCCGTACAGAAACGCTTGCTGCCCTGTATTAGGCTCCGGTTCTCAAACCGATCCGTGGGGATACGCCGTAGGGACAATGGCTCGGATGTCACGGTTCTCTAAAACCAGTGTTCGGCTGTCTCCTGCTCTTCGGACAGCAACATCGACCATGGCCCGTGCCAAGTCGTCGGCCGGAATTACTTGGTTAGGAAACAGCACGCGGAACACGGGATACACCGCGCTTAACAGCCGGTAAGTGAAGTTTGGTTCCTTCCGCGGTTCCACCGGATAGATATAGGCTGGCCGGAAGAGGTACACGCGCGGGAAGCCGGCTGCGATCAGTCCCTTCTCTGCCTCACCCTTGTAGCGCGCGAACGCAAGGCGGCTTCGTCCCGTCTGGTCAGCGCCACTCCCGCTTAAGAATGAGAACGCCGCGTCGGGGCTGCTGCTGCGGAGAACTCGCGCAAACTCGACCGTGTAGTCGACGGTTATGGAGCGAAGCTCCGCGTCCGGCACGGAACCGGTGTATGTGCCCAGGCAATAGATCGCAGCGTCCCGACCCGAGAGTGTCTCCGCGAGTGCGGAACAGTCCGCGAAGTCTTGATGCAGAACTTCTTTCAGCTTGGGGTGCGAGATGCCGAGCTTCTTGCGCCCAATCGAAGTCACACTTCCGACGGCGGGGTGATTGAGCGCATAGCGAAGCGCGTATCCGCCGACCATTCCACTCGCTCCCACGATTACCAGGTTTTTCTGGCCGTCCATTGGAACGGTCACTGATTCGGCAAAAGACATTCGGTTGGTCTCTGTCATGACAATTCGCGGTTATCGATCCGACCCAGGCTAGTCCGAAGTTCCCCCATTCCTAGTCAGAAATGATATTCCCTCATATAGCGTCTATTCCCTCGCTACGGGTGCCAATCGCAGGATTATGGCCGCTGGCCACGGATGCGTAGATGGGTCTTAACTTCTATTTGTAGAGCCAAGGCTTATAGGCAATCTCGATGTTGTATCCGTCCGGGTCGCCGATGTTTGCCGCGAAGTAGTCGGCACGCCACTCGGGCCGAAGGCTCGGCTCCCTGTTTGAAGTAGCTCCCGCGTCTATCGCCGCCTTGTAGCTGGCCCTTACTGCGTCCGCGCTCTTGGCGGTGAATGCGACGTAAAGGTCTTTGGCGACTTCGCCATTCTTCAGCCAGAAACCCGGATTGCTATTGATGGCGAAACCGCGGATGGGAGGTTGACCGACCTCGTAAGGCATGTCGATGCCAAGCGGTCCGAGCACCTTCTTGTAAAATTCGCTCGACCGTTTCAGGTCAGAGACGGGGAGATAAATATGGTCAATCATGGCTTTCCTCTTTTCGTTTGACTGTGACAGCCCGATCAGGGCTCTGCTAAATCCTGATCCGGCAACCTGAACCTTCCTACCAAAAGTGCCACTGTAATCGCTATGTAGAGAACGCCAGTTACCCCCTCCAGTGCCGTGACTATGCGGGCAATTCCGCTGAGCGGCACTATGTCACCGTATCCAACGGTAGAAAGAGTTACCAGACTGAAATACAGCAGCTCGGTCTGCCTGTCAGCCTGATTTCCCATTTTGATCGAACCCGGAGAGAAACTATCTATCGCTAAATAGAGCGTGGTCCACAGCAACCCAAGCAACAGGTAGATATTGACAGCGTTGTAAAGCTGCGCTCGGGCGATAAAACGAGAATTTCTGAGATGCGAGAAAAGACCTGCGACCGTGACTGCGAAGAACGCTGCCAGAAATCCCCATCGCATCCCGGTCAGTGTTCGGCTGCCGAAGGTATTACCAGCCACTACAAAGATCACATTGCCTAACGCCAGCAGAATGGACGGCCACAGCCACCCTTTGAATTGCGACAACCTGACAATAGATAAGACTATCGGTATGAACGTGACTCCGGCGAGCAAGAGCCGGCTCCAGTTGCCACCGTTCAACACGGGAGTCAAGAGAATGGCCATTACCAAGGACAGGAGGAGCGCTAAGTCCGGTCGCGATGTAAGTCTTCTGCTCAATGAGAAAACCTCAACAACGTGTACTGGCCCACGCGACGAGGCGCCCTTGACAGACAGTTGTTGTCATTACAGTGCGCGCTCCTCTATCCAGTCGACATAAAGCAGGCGTTCCGCAAACAGCCATGCGCCGTCTTGCTTGACGAAGGTGTCGTAATAACGGAGCGCTGCGATCATCAATCTTCGTTTTTCACCGTCGACAGTGAGGTGATGGGGCATGCAATAAGTTTCCCCTGTACCTCGGTCGTTGGTCAGCGTGAGGATCGTGGTCTGTCCGAGGAAGTGCATGGTCGCGGCATATTTGTTCAGATCCGCGAACACTGGAGCGAGCGCCTCGCGCGAGTGTAGTTCCTGCGAAGGTTTCGGATCCTTGGCGTTCATGTACACGACAAAGTGCGTATCTGGAGTAAACAGAGCCATCTGGCCTTTCGCGTCTCGACGATCGGCGCAATGCGCGTAGGCTTCAATTAGCTCGCGTATCGCGAGGCGATCGGCGGCTTCGTTGGGGGAGATCGTGACGTGCTTGCTCATAAGTTCGTCTCCTTGTTGTTAGATTCGTTCCCTCGTGGCAAGACTGTCACTCTTGTAGCCCGGCCAAAAATCTTGAGTGGCATATGATTCTGCCTCTCGGTTCGCCGCAAGATTTAAAAAGTGCTTTGGACATTTCTCCAACGGCGATCCGAAGGATTCGTGAACACATTGAAAGGCTAGATAACACCTTCCACGACCAGGCCTTGGTAAATCGCTCCTTTTTGACGGTGTTGGGCGACATTTTGGTATGCTTCACCGCAGTACCAATCTTTCGCCGCCTTTACGGTTGGGAATTTTGCTATTACGATTCCCTCAATAGGATCGCCCTCCAAGACCTCATGCTTCCCATAGGCCACCAAGACTTCAATTTGACGTCCTTGCATTGTCGCCTTAATTCCAGCCCAATAAGTCTCAAGCTCTTTTTGATCCAGTGTTTTTGTTCTAATGAAAACGATGTAAGCAGACATGATCGTTCTCCGTTTATCGGCTAGTCGATCACAGAAATTCCTGAGCAAACCTCTGGTCCGTAGCCGGCCTCATAAACCAAATGCAACGTTATGACTCGAGGATTGCTCGGGTTTCTAGAAACGCCTCAATCCCGTACTTGCCATATTCGCGGCCGAAGCCGGAGTATTTAAATCCGCCCCAAGGTGCCAGCGGATCGTCCGTCATGCCGTTGATCACGACCCGTCCAGCCCGAATTTGTGAGGCCACGCGACGTGCGCGCTGGAGGTCCATCCCGATGACGGCAGCGTGAAGGCCGTATTTGGAGTCGTTGGCAATCCGGATGGCATCGTCTTCGGAGTCATAAGTGATGACACACAGAACGGGGCCGAAAATCTCTTCCTGGGCGATCGTCATGTCGTTCTTCACATTGACGAAAACAGTGGGCTTCACGAAGTAACCCGCTTCGAGACCCCTCGGATGACCTTCTCCGCCGACCAGTGCTTCAGCGCCTTCCTCGATACCTTTGCGAATGTAGGATTCCACGCGCTCATACTGCTTTTGCGACACCATTGGTCCAACGGCGATATTGAGATCGGCAGGATCGCCGACCGTAAAGGCACGCATCGCATCGCGTATGGCCCGCTTCACTTCGTCGAATCGGCTCTTCGGCACCAGAAGCCGCGTTCCTGCGGCGCAAGCTTGACCACTGTTCATAAAGGCTAAAGTTAGAGCCGCCGGGACCGCCTGTTCGAGCACGGCGTCATCGAGCAGAATCGTAGGCGACTTCCCGCCCAACTCAAGCGTGATACGCTTCATCGTCGCTGCGCCGTCGCGCATGATCGCTTGACCGACTCCGACCGAGCCCGTAAACGAAATCTTAGCGACATCGGGATTACGAACGAGTTCAGCGCCGACGACATCCCCGCGGCCCGTTACGAAGTTGTAGACACCCTTGGGTAGCCCAGCCCCGTTCAGAGCCTCAACCATCACCCGCGTCTGTAGCGAGCTCATTTCGCTAGGCTTGATGACGACTGTACAACCAGCACCGATGGCCGACGCCAGCTTGAGGCAAATAAACAGCGCGTTCGCGTTCCATGCTGTAATCAGACCGGCGACGCCGACTGGTTCCAGCGTGACCGTCGTCTTTCCCCAGCTTTGTTTCAACGGCAGTTCTTGAAGTCCCTTCTCAGCCGCTGCAAAAGCGGCGACGCCCGACTCCACAATAACCCGGGCGAACCGGGCGACCCCGCCGTATTCCTCCACCATCACAGCTGTTAAATCGTCGATACGCGCTGAGACAGCGTCATGCAGTTGGCGCAAATAACGCGAGCGCTCTTCCTTCGTTGTCCGGCTGAAACTGACGAATGCGCGCTTGGCCGCGGCAATGGCGCGCCGCGTATCTTCCTCGTCTCCCAGCGTGACGCGGCCGATCACTTTGCCGTTGGTCGGCTTGATAATGTCCATGACTTCGCGGCCATGGGATTCAACGAATGCTCCGTCAATGTAGTGCGTGGTGATCGTTTTAATGCTGTCTCTTTCGGCGATTGCTTCCATCGTTGCCATTGTGTGTCTCCTTATATGAGTTTTTAGAGCTTGACTTAGAGAACTGGCGCCCTTTGAATGTCTAATTTCCGTTAGCCGCGGTTGACACAGCGGGGGAGGCCCCGGGCACCGGCGTCAGCAGTTTCTCGATCGCTCGTTCCATCGTGTGGCTCATCTCTGATACCACCGAAGGAACGTCGTGTTGTCTAACAACCCCGATTTCAGAAACCGCTTTACTCCAAACAGTCGTGCCGGTCTCAAGTTTTATCATCTGGGCGGAGAGTGCGACCTCGACCTTGACCCCGCCCTCATAGTCAACTTCCTCAAGTTTCTCCAATCGTCCGCTGACCACATAGTCAGCGTCGGGCTGACCGTCGTAACGCTTCACACGGGAAAAGGTTCCTGTGGCGCCAAGGCGATCGATAATCGAGTCGGTCACAAACTCGCACGGGTCAACCGCCCAACGGTGGTACGCATAGAAGCCGACTTGTTCTGGAGATGGTTTGTACACGATGGCTCCCTGCCTCAGGTAGGCGGGCGCGCGGAATTCGCGGATCGCCACCGTAGTGTGCGCGTTTTCCGCGGCTGGCGGATCAGGCGGAGCAGGAAGGTTGAGAGTGTAGTAGTTCGAACGTCCGACCTTGCCCGCGCAGCCGGCCAGGACGACAATAGTGGAAAATACAACGGCAGTCATAGCCAGACTTCTTTTCATGTTTAGTCTCCGATGAGCCTGGAACGAAGTGACAAGACCCATCCTTGGTTCGACTCATTTATTTCGGTACCTTGCGGTCTTCCGGTTCCTTGATTCGAATAAGACTCCACGGACGCTGTTTCACGGAGTCCGTCAACTCGTCCAGATTTTCCGTCGCAGTCCGCAAATGTTCGATCGTGTCATCGATCTTGTAATCATTGGCCCTCACCAATACCTGCATATCCGCGAGCAATTGCTTCGCTTGTAGTAACGTGCTCTGAAGGTTAGCCAGGTCGTTGCGGATCGGTTCTCGCAGATCGCTCACGGTGCCGTTCACATTTTGAACGGTCTCATCCGCATGCTGGCTGAGCGCATTCAATTCATCGGTCAGATGATCGATCTTGGGGCGGTCAGTCGCCAGCATTCCGTTGACGTTATCGAGGACGGCCTGAATCTTTTGCTGGTTGGCTTTGCCGGCTACCGTATTCAGATTTGCCAGCAGCGTCCGCGCATCTCCGCTGATCCCTCCCAGTTCTCCGCGAACCTCAGTTATCAATCCGTTTGCACTGTCGGCAACAGTTGCCATTTTGTCGGTGATCTCGTCCAGGCTTGCGGCCTCCTGCGATGCAATGATCGAGCCCGGCGGAAGGCGGCGCGCCTCATTGCTGCCGGTTGAAATGGACAGTGCCGCGCCACTCATCACGCTGACCAGCCCCAGCTTGGCCACGGATTTTTCGTTCAGCGGGGTGTTTTCCTTCACGTCCAGCAGAATTTCAATCTTGGTCGGGTCCGATCTCCAAGGCCGAACCGCCGTTATTTTGCCCACGTCGATTCCGCCGAAGAGCACTTGGGCGCCCGGTTCTATCCCGCCCGCGTAACGAAGATAGGTGCGATATGGAACGGTGTGGCCACTCAGTTGCGCGTTGACCAGGCGGACGACCGAGAACGCCAGGATCGCGGCACATCCAAGGACAAAGGCTCCGACTTTTGCTTCTGTAGTCACTGATATGCCTCCGCGGAATTCAGGTATTTTTCGAAGTGCGTGGCTACTGCGGACGATTTCGCTATGTCTTCAGGAATCCGATCAAGAAACTGCCGCACACGCGGATTCTGGCTCGCTTTGATTTGGTCTTTTGTACCGACCGAACTGAATGAACCCTGATAGAGCATGGCGATGCGGTCGGCGATGCGGAACGCGCTGGGGAGTTCGTGGGTTACGACAATGACTGTCATCTGTAACGTCCCCTTGAGCAGCAGAATCAGTTCGTCGAGTTCCGCGGCGACGATGGGATCAAGCCCGGCCGATGGCTCATCGAGCACAAGGATTTCAGGGCCGAGCGCGAGCGCCCGCGCGACTGCCGCACGCTTCTTCATGCCACCGGAAAGCTCCTGGGGAAATAACTTTCCATGGTCCGCAAGGCCAACCGCGGCCAACTTTATCCAAACCACCAGTTCGATGATTGAAGGTGCAAGTCGGGTATGTTCACGCAGGGGCAACGCGACGTTATCTTCGACGTTCAACGAGTTGAACAAAGCAGCGCTTTGGAAGGCCACTCCGATCGAGCGATGCATCTTCTTCAAGTCCGACTTTGAGCAACGCGTAATGTCCGTTCCGTTCACGTGGATGCTGCCCGAGTTGGGGCGCTCCAGTCCGATGATCTGGCGTAACAATGTGCTCTTGCCGCTGCCGCTGCCGCCCAACAAGACCATCGTTTCCCCGCGCTCGATGTCGAGATTCAATCCATTCAGCACTCTGCGGCCGTCGTACTCAACCACAAGATCGCGAACGGAAATGATTGGCATCAGTGTTTCCCCGTGTAGTAAAAGATTGCGGTGAAGATCGCATCCGCAACAATAACCAGGAACGTTGACTTCACAACAGCACTTGTAGTGGAGCGACCAACCGAGTCGGGGCCGCCGTGAACGCGAAAGCCTTCGAGACACCCAACCTGGGCAATAATGGTCCCGAAGACAACGCTCTTGATGAGCCCCATAACTACGTCGCGCAAGTCAATTGCCTCGAACACATAGCGGAGGTACAACACGGGCATCA